>Ga0308159_1000511_pt1 | contig 87160 bp, 50 predicted proteins | sample PhyCR1_FD_201040 | JGI IMG/M metagenome (GOLD analysis project Ga0308159, IMG submission 201040) | Phyllosphere microbial communities from UC Gill Tract Community Farm, Albany, California, United States - DLSLC.R1 | ecosystem: Host-associated > Plants > Phyllosphere > Unclassified | place: USA...
ACTTTTTCTTCCGGAGACTTCACTCATGCAACGCCTATTCCTGAGCCTGTTGATCTGCCTGGGCTTCGCGCTCCCGGCCACTGCCCACGCCTGGTGGCAGGACGATTGGCACTACCGCAAACAGATTTCGGTGGACACCACCGCCCAGGGCGCCGCGATCAGCCAGGCCCTGGGCCGCACCGCGTTGCTGGTGCGCCTGCACACCGGCAACTTCACCTTTGACGGGGTCAAGGACGACGGCGCCGACCTGCGCTTTGTGAGTGCCGATGACAAGACCGTGTTCAATCACCAGATCGAAAGCTTCGACCCGTTGATGGGCATGGCGTTGATCTGGGTCGATGTGCCCAAGGTCGAAGGCGGCCAGCGCCAGGACTTCTGGATGTACTACGGCAACCAGAAGGCCCCGGCCACCGCCAATGGCCAGCTGACGTTCGATCCGAATTACACCGCGCTCTATCACTTCGATGGCGCCAACGCGACGCCGCCACGGGACACCACGGCCTACGCCAACACCGCGTTGAACGCCACCGGCGCGAGCATCGACGGCGTGATCGGCCGCGCCTTGCAGTTCGGCGGCCAGCCGCTGCTGTTGCCGGCCAGCCCGTCGCTGCAACACGCCGCCGGCGCTGCCTTCACGTTCAGCGCCTGGCTGCGCCTGGACCAGGCCAGCGGTGAGCAAATCGTGCTGGCCCGACGTGACGGTGCCCACAGCCTGTTGCTGGGCCTGAACCAGGGCTCGCCGTTTGTGGAGATCGACGGCCAGCGCGCGGTGTCGACCCAACCGCTGAACCCAGGCCAATGGCAGCACCTGGCGTTCACCGCCGAGGGCGACAAGGTCACGCTGTATGTGAATGGCCGTGAAAGCGCCACGCTCGCCGTGGCCATGCCTGGGTTCAACACGCAGCTGGCGGTCGGCGCCGACCTGCCGGAAGCCGGCAGCACGCACCTGCCGTTCGCCGGGGCCATGGATGAGCTGCGCCTGTCCAAGGTGGCGCGCCCGGCTGCGCTGTTGCTGGCTGACGCGAGCGCCCAGGGCGCCGAGTCGAAACTGGTGGCCTACGGCGTGGATGAAGAACAGTCCGGCTTCGGCTTCGGCAGCCTGGGCTTTTTGCTCAACGCCGTACCGGTGGACGCCTGGGTGATCATCCTGGTGCTGGTGGCGATGATGTTCCAGTCGTGGGTCATCATGCTGCGCAAGAACCGCCAGGTCGGCCGCCTCAGCAGTGCCAACGAAGTGTTCCGCGAGCACTTCGCCCAGATCGGCACGCGCCTGGAAATGTATGCCGACGACGCGCAGTTGGCTGAGCGCCTGAGCCATTCTTCGCTGTGGCGCCTGTACCTGGTGGCGGTCAAGGAGATCCGCACCCGCCGTGCCCAGGGCGCCGACACCTCGTCGGTATCGGCGGCCACCATCGAAGCGATCCGCTGCTCCATGGACGGCGTGCGCACCCGTGAGAACCAGGCCCTGAGCTCCAAATTGTCGACCCTGTCCAACGCTATCGCCGGCGGCCCGTATATCGGCCTGCTCGGTACGGTGCTGGGGATCATGGTGGTGTTCCTCGGCACGGCCATGGCCGGCGACGTGAACATCAACGCCATCGCTCCGGGCATGGCGGCGGCGTTGCTGGCCACGGCCATGGGCCTGTTCGTCGCGATCCCCGCGTTGTTTGGCTACAACCGCCTGATCACGCGCAACAAGGAAGTCAGCGCCGACATGCGCGTGTTCGTCGACGAGTTCATCACCCGCCTGGCGGAGATGCACGGCGAGAGCCAGCACAGTGAAACCGCGCACCGCCGCGACCATCACGCATCGGTTCCGGCCTGAGGAGAATCGCCATGGCTTCCGTAAATGCCTCCCACGACGATGACGATGATGCCGCCGTCGACAGCATCAACATCACGCCCCTGGTGGACGTGCTGATGGTGGTGCTGGTGATGTTTATCCTCACCGCCACCGCCCAGGTCTCGGGGATCCAGATCCACCTGCCCAAGGCCAGCGCCTCGGTGTCGCTGTCGGAGGCCAAGACCAAGGCCATCTCCGTGAATGACGGAGGCCAGGTGTTCCTCGACGCGTACCCGGTGACCCTCGGCGAACTGGAGGAGCGCCTGCGCATCGAGAAAGCGCTGAACCCGGACTTCCCGGTGATCGTGCGCGGCGATGCGATGGTGCAGTACCAGAAAGTCATCGAGGTGCTCGACCTGCTGCGCCGGCTGGAGCTGTCCCAGGTCGGGCTGGTCACCGGCAAACCGAGCCAGGGCTGAGTGATGACCGCACAGATCCCGATCGCGCCATTGCCGGTGAAGAACAAACCGCCATTGCGCCCGTTGAAATGGGGCGCCGGCCTGTTGCTGGGCGCCGTGGCGGCCTGGTTTCTCTGGCAGTGGGCCAATGACATGAGTGGCGTACGCCGTGAAGCGCCGAAGGTGCCGACGATTATTCCGTTGCCGCCACCGCCGCCGCCACCCCCGGAAAAACCCAAGGAACCCGAGCCCCAGGTTGAAGAGAAAGTCCCGGAACCGGTGCCCAGCCCCGAACCCGAAGAGGTCAAGCCGGCCGAGGAAGCACCGCCTTCACCGAATGAAGACCTGGCCAACCCGATGCAGATCGACGGCGACGCGCAGTCCGGTAACGACGGCTTCAACATCGGCGCCGGCAAGGGCGGCGGCATGGCCGGCAGTGGCGGCGGCGGGCTGGGAACCGGCACGTACAAGCAGTACCTGGCCGGTACGTATCAGCGCCTGATGCGCGAAGACCCGGAGCTGCGCAAGAAGGCGTTCTCGATACAGATAGACCTGTGGTTGGGCGCCGATGGCCAGGTCACCAAAGCCGTGGTGGCCAAGTCCAGCGGGGACGCCGACACCGACGCGCAGATGCTGGCGTTGATCCGTGCGCCGCGTGCCACACAGAAGCCCCCGGCGTCGCTGACGCTGCCCATGCGCCTGTCCCTCAAGGGCCGGCGTCCGGATTGATTGCACGAAACCTCTTATCTACGGTTTTTTACAGGAGTTGCGTACACATGATTTCCCCCGTGAATCGACTGACCCTGGCGGTTGGCATGGTCATCGCGACCCTGGTCGGGCAGGCGGCGGCCGCCCCGGTTGCGCCTTCGGAAAACGTCACCATCAACCTGATCCGCCTGCTGGTGCAGCAAGGTGTGCTGACCCAGGACACCGCCAATGGGCTGATCGCCCAGGCCGAAAAGGAAGCCCAGCAGGCCCGTCAGGCCAACGCCGCGCCGGTGGTTGCCAGCGGCCCGGTGACCGCGCCTGGGGATGTGCGCGTGCAGTACGTGCCGCAGGCGGTGCGCGACCAGATCCGCGACCAGGTCAAAGCCGAAGTCATGTCCACCGCCAAGCGGGAAAACTGGGCGCAGCCCAATACGTTCCCCGACTGGATCTCGCGCATCAGCTTTGATGGCGATATTCGTCTGCGCGACGAGTCGCGCTACTTCTCGGGCAATAACAGCAACAACATCACCGATTTTGCCAAGCTCAATGACACCGGCCCGTACGACGTCAACAAGAACTCCAACACCAAGTTCCCGCCGCTGCTCAACACCCGCGAGGACCGCGAGAACCTGTTCCGCCTGCGTGCACGCCTGGGCATGAAAGCGGTGATCTCGCCGGAATGGACCGCCGGCATTCGCATCGCCACCGGCTCCGACAATAACCCGGTGTCCACCACCCAGACCCTGGGCGGCGGCTTTGGCAAAAAGGACATCTGGCTCGACCAGGGTTATCTGAGCTGGAAAACCACCGACTACATGACGTTGACCGCCGGGCGCATCGGCAACCCGTTCTATTCCACCGACATGATGTATTCCAACGACCTCAACTTCGACGGCGTGGCGGCGATCTTCAACCATAGCCTCAACAGCGAGTGGGGCCTGTTCGGTACCCTTGGCGCCTTCCCGGTGGAGTACACCTCCGACACCGCCAGCACCAATGGTATCGACAAGGAAGACAGCGACACCAAATGGCTGTTTGGCGGGCAGATCGGCGCGGATTGGAAGATCAACCGCAGCAACCGCCTCAAACTCGCCGCGGCTTATTACCAGTTCCAGGACATCGAAGGCGAGCGCTCCAGCCCTTGCTCCACCTGGCAGGGCGCGGCAGGTTGCGACACCGACGGCACGCGCGTGGCCTTCATGCAGAAAGGCAACACGGTGTTCAACCTGCGCAACAACACCACCAACCCGGCGGATCCTGCGCGCACACCCGACCCGCAGTACGTAGGCCTGGCGTCCAAGTTCGATGTGCTGGACCTCAACCTGGTCTGGGACAGCGAACTGCCCAGCGACTTCAAGCTGCGCAGCCAGGCCAACTTCATTCACAACCTGGCCTACGACAAGGGCGAGATGCTCAAGCGCAGCGAAGGCGAGATCGTCAACAACATCAACAGCAACGGCCAGTTTGAAAGTGGCGGTAATGCGCTGATGGTCTCGTTCACCCTCGGCAGCGCCCTGGAGATGCGCAAGCGCGGCGACTGGAACCTGTTGGCCGGCTACAAGTACATCCAGCCCGACGCCTTGCCCGACGGCTTCAACGACTCGTCGTTCCACCTGGGCGGCACCAACGCCAAGGGCTATTTCATTGGCGGCAACTACGGTATCGACAAGAACATCTACGCCAGTGCGCGTTGGTTGAGCGCCTCCGAAGTGTATGGCCAACCGTTCGAAGTCGATGTGATGCAACTGGAACTCAACACGCGCTTTTGATGCGCAGGGAGATGCCACATGAACACACGAATCTGCGCGCTGTTACTGCTGCTGGTGAGCACCGGCGCTTCGGCCGAAGGCATGGAGGAGCGCCTGCGTACGCAACTGCGCAGCACCACCCAGCAATTGCAGGCGCTGCAAAGCGAACAGGCCCAGGCCAGTGCCGCACGGCTGGCCGCCGAAAACCAGGCCAAACAGGCCCAGGCGCAAATCAAGCAACTGACGGCAGAGCTGGAAAAGGCCCGTGGCACCGCCGAGCAACTGGCCGGCCAGCAACAGAGCCTGCACAGCCAGGCGCAGGCCCAGGTGGCGGCGAGCAACGAGCAGATCGGCAAGTTCAAGAAGGCTTATGACGAACTGCTGGTGCTGGCCAAGGGCAAGGAAGCCGAGCGCGCGCGCCTGCAGGCGGCCTTAAGCGAACGTGACACACAAGTGCAGCAATGTTCAGTCAAGAATCAACAGATGTACGGCGTGGCCCAGCAACTGCTCGCGGCCTACGAAAAAATCGATGTGGCCGAGGTGATGAGCATTCGCCAGCCGTTCGCCAGCAGCGCACGGGTCAAGTTCGAGGAACTGGCCCAGGGTTTTGGCGACGATCTGTACAAGAGCCGTTTTGATGCGCCCCAGGCAGCCGCCAATCACTGATAGACAAGGAAGAGATCACCATGAGCGAATTGATCACCAGCGTCACCGTCCAGAGCCTCACCGACCTGTTGCAGGACGCCGGCTACCGGGTTAACCAGAGCGAACAGAACGGCATCGTTCAGTTGCTCAGCGCCAGCCAGGGCATCGGCTTTGCCGTGCGCTTCGGCAACCCGGCGGCGGAGCAGGGCAGCTATGTTGACTTCACCTACAGCTGCGCGCTGCGGGTACAGGGCGAGTTGCCCGAAGGCCTGGCCCCGGTATGGAACGCCTCGCGGCGCTTTGCGCGGTTGTCGGTGCAGGGCGAGTTCCTGTTGATGGAAATGGACGTGGTGGTGGCCGGGGTTGGCGTCACGCACCTGCGCAGCCAGTTGGAATTGTGGGATCGCCTGTTGCAGGAGTTTATCGTCTACCTGCGTGAGTACAGCCAGCAGGCCGCGCAGTTGCAGGCTGCCGCGGTGGGTGAAGAGGTGGCGGTGCTGTGAAAAAGCCAACCCTGATGCTCGGCGCGGGGGCGCTGGCTGTGCTGGTGGTGGCCGTGGCGTTGAGCCTGCGACCGGGCAGCGACCCGGTGGCGGCGCAGCAATCGGCGCCGGTGATCACTCCCGCGCCGAGCGGGCCAGCGGTGGCGCGCCTGGGCAACCAGCAGATCGACCTGGCGGAGCTGAAAAGCGTGCTGGCCAGCCTGCCGGCCGAATCCCGCGAGCAATTGCGCGGCAACCGTGGCGCCCTGGAAACCTGGATTCGCTCGAGGCTGGCGCAAAAAGCCGTGCTTGAACAGGCCGATGCCCAGGGCTGGCGCCAGCGCCCGGAGGTGGAGCAGCAGACCCGCGCCGCCGCCGAGCAGATCGTGTTTCGCGACTACATGCTCTCGGTCAGCCAGGTACCGGCCGACTACCCCAGCGCCGCCGAGTTGCAACAGGCCTACGACAGCGGCAAGGCGCAATGGGTGACGCCGCCGTTGTACCAGGTGAGCCAGATTTTCCTCGCGGTGAATGACCCGCAAAACCTCGACGCCGTACGACGCCAGGCCCAGGAACTGAGCCGCAAGGCCCAGGCCGCGCCGGCTGATTTTGCCACCCTGGCCACGCAGTTTTCCCAGGACCCCGACAGCGCCGCGCGCGGCGGCGATTCGGGGATGCAGCCGTTGCAGCAACTGGTGCCGGAGGTGCGCGGCGCGGTGGCGCGGCTCAAGGTCGGTGCGGTCTCGGACGTGGTGCAGAGCCCGGCCGGGTTTCATGTGCTCAAGCTCATCGGCCAGCAGCCGGCGCGCACCGCCACCCTGGACGAGCTGCGTGAACGCCTGACCCAGGCCCTGCGCGCCCAGCGCCAGGAACAGATCGCCAAGGCCTACCTGGAAGGCATGCTCAACACCGCGACCTTGAGTATCGACGGCGCCGAGTTGAACAAAGTGCTGGAGTAACACGCCTCAACCCGCATTGGATGCACAGACCAACCAGACAGGGAGTCTCCCATGGCATTTCTCGAACCGTCTGCCCCACAGGGGCCCACTGCTTACCGTGCACCTACCGAGCCACGCAGTGCCTGGCTGGCCCTGGCCAGCGAGATCGACCCGGAGGTGGCCCGCTACTTTCTGGTGAGTGCGCGCTGCGGCTGTTTCATGCAGGCCGCGCGCAGCCTGAATATCAAGGCAACCCTGTTGCGCAAGCGCCTGGCCCAGCTGGAAGAACACCTGCGCCATGCGCTGTTCAGCTACCAGGGCAACGGCCTGGTGCTCAGCCGCGACGGCCAGCAGTTGCAGGCCCAACTGATCGCCCTGGCCCATGAACGGCGCCTGCCGGTACTGGAACAGCCGCTGATTCGCCTGGCGGTGGCCGAGCCGATCCTGCACGACATCCTCGGCCGCGACCTGATCGCCTTGCTGCGCCGCAATGCCAGCGTGCGCCTGGAGATCATCTCCCTCGACAGCCACCTGTCCCTGCAAGCGGTGGACGTGGATGTGGTGCTGTGGCTGGCGGACACCGACGGTCCGGTGCCCGGCCCGAGCTTCGTCACCGAACCGCCGCGGGCGCTGGCGCGATTGCGGTACCTGCCGCATATCGCCAAGCGCTATTCACGCCTGACCACGCGCCCGGACAGCGTGGAAGACCTGGCTGACTACATGCTGGTGCAATGGCAGCCGGACGCCCAGGTCGAGGCCCTGCAGCCGTGGAACCAGGTGGTGCAACAGCGCCTGGCGGCGGTGGTGCAGGTGCATGCCTATTCGCTGATGCTGGAGATGATCCGCTGCGGCGCCTGCATCGGTTTGCTGCCGCACTACATGAGCAGCTTCGACCGGGGGCTGGTGGCGTTGCCGGGGTTGTTGGCCGAGGACAGCATGCAGCGCCAGGTGTGGCTGGCGGTGAATGCGCAGGTGCGCCACCCCGAGGCGGTGCAGATGATCGTCGAGTTGATCATCAGCACCTTTGAGGGGCGGCGGGAGTGGTTTGACTAGCGCAGCAATGCGAGGCTAACGGTGTCGTTAGCTTGCCTTGGTATCAACCTTGAGTGTTTCGAGGTATACCAGTCTGGTTTTACCTTCCTCGACCTTGTAGGTAAAGACAGGATATGACTTCCCATCGAACTCGGGGCCGGCTCGGTTAATGGCTCTCTGAAACTGTGGCTTGGCGGCCTCCCAGGTCTGACCGTTTGAACCATAGAAAACCAGGCCGGCCAGTGCGTCGGGTGGCACGCCCACTGTCTGGATTTCGCTGTTTTCAAGTGGGTTGTCGGGATGCTCGCCTTGTTGGGTTTTCAGTTCCGTCAATAAGTCTTGCATGCCTTTGCGGGCGTTCTCCTGCCCCATGTAACGCGTGTCGGCCTGGATGTTCCCAGAGAAGGCATCTTTTTCATGTATGGCGGTGATGTTGTTCTGGAGTTTTTCCGGAAACGCCAAGATGGCCATGTTTCGCGGCAGGGCTCCAGCGTTGTCACCCATTTTGTAGTAGTTGGGCAGCAAGTCTGCTTGAGCCAGGCTCCATTTGCGCAGCCCTCCATGTCCTCTGTTGGCATCGCCCTGTGCGCGAATGTTGTCAAGGGTCTCACCGGTGTTATGAAACTCCAGATGCGCGTTTCTGAGCTGAAGGGTTCTGATCAGTAATCCGTCTTTTTCGAAGGCTTCAATGACGGGGCGATATTGCGTTCCATCTGTTGCAGTCGAGGTTGTTACTTCGGTGGTGGGCACACGATTGTTTTCAACGACCGTTGTTGGTGGTTCGATGCGGCCTCCTGACACGAAGGCATTGTCAGTTAGTGGCGGTCGCCCACTATTTTCGGGCAGCATGCCGACGGCACTGCTTGAGTTTGAACGTGCAGCAGATCTTGATCCTGCAGCACGATGAAGAAACAGCAACATTGCGAAGTTGACCAACAGATCGGCTGCGGCGGTTAGTTTATCGCCCTTTTTACCTTCTTCTTCATTAGTCAGAGTTTCGAGATCGCCAAGGACGCCGTAAAGCTGCATTGCCATGCCGAGGACGGCAGCGGGTCCGCGAAGAACGGGCAATACTGCGGAGAGGACCATAAATCCACCTTCTTTCAGTGTCGCCCACCGACTTTCCGAATCCGAAACCGTGTGCTGTTCTTGCAACGAGATCATGGCCTTGGCATTGGCCTCGTACAGATAGTTCATCAATTGACCGGATTGCAGTTTTGTTTGCAGGTCATCCATCGCAGTTCCGGCGGTGGCGATCGTCGGCGCATCCGGCTTTCGCAATGCATTGAAGTCACTAAAAAAAACTCGGTTAGCTGGCAGGTGAGGTTCGCTGAACCCTCCATGGCGATAAACCGTGCGGCTGGACTCATCCGGTAGCCAGGCAATAATATCGGTTTGCAACTTTCCGGGCTTCTGGATGGCTTCCATCAATGCCTGCCGCGAAGGAAACTGCAGCAAAGGTGCATCGTTCATCAGTGGGCGATAGAGAATATGAGGGCCTTGGGTGCTGTCCTTGGGTTCGATCAGGAACATATTCTCAACAACGTCAGGGCTGCTGCCGGGCTGACGTACGAACGCCAATGGACGCATTGTGATCTCTTTGCCGTCAACCGTTTTATTGCCTGGCGTGGGATCAAGAATTGCCTGGAGATAGCGAAACCCCATTGCGTTATCGAAGCCGGACTCGCCTTTGGCGGTCAGTTCCAGGGCTTTGATTTTTAATTCAATGGGCACTTGCTGCCCATAACGTTGTTGGCGCTCTGTCTTTTTAGTTGGGTCGTCAAGCAATTCCTTTTTAAGTAACTCAGGATAGTTCTTGCCGACATCGATGCCCGCAATAAGCGTGTCGAAAGCATCTCTATTGCTTAGGGCGGGTATAAGCGCTCCCGTTGTTTTGTTTCGTACTTCTACTTCGGTGAACATGAACTGTGCAAGGTTCTGCATGAACGCTTCGGTGAGGGACATTTTACCGGACTTTTGGCGCACTAACGGGGTTGTAAGGTAGGCAAGATTCGTGGAGTAGTGCACTTCCACATCATCGATATCACAGGTGAAGGGGGGCGGTGAGAGGGCTTTTACTTGGTCCTGTATATACGTGTGGAGGTCAGGGATCCCGCTGTTATAGGTTTGTTCTTTGTTGCGATGCATGTAGCCCGCCAATTCCGTGGTGAGCTCATACAGCATGAAACGGTTGACATCGGTGGTGTTTTTTATCCAGTCGGACACCTTTTCCGCGGCTGCGTCAGAGGGCTGGGAGGAGAGCAGTGCAGGGTAGGTGGTGACTGCATCCGCGTTGTTTCTGTTGATAAGATTGCTTGCCTGGATATAGAACGCATCGGCATCCACTTTGGTCACTTCAGTGCTGAACGTTGCGTTCGGTTGTTGTATTTTCAGGTTCCCTTCCCACGCCTGTTTGGCTGCATTCAACGAGTTGTAGGGGGTCACCTTGCCGCTCGGCTCGCACACCAGCACGAGCGTACGCTCCGGGAGCCTGCGTTCTATGACCAGGTTGGGGGTCAGGGATTGCGGGGTGTCGGGGCGGGCATTGTCGGTGCTGGAGAAGGCGAACACGGTGACTTCGGAGCCATCCGCCAATTTGGGGCGCGTCGAGCCGTGGGGGTACCTGGCCACCAGGTCGAGGGTTTCCCGTTGCATGTCATTCAACCCAGGGTGTTTCATACTGGCCAGGAGCAGGTTGCTGTGCATCAGTTCACCGAGCATCAATCGGCGATCTCCGCCGAAAATGGACGCGTCGGCACCGACACCAGGGGCGGGTTCATTGAAAGGTGGCTTGCCCCAATAATCGAGCCTGGCTGCTTGCATGGCTTCGTCCAGCTTGCCTGGCAACTGACTGATAGCCGTTTGCAGCGCCGATCTATCGATGTTCAGCGCGGTGCCCGGCGGATTGCCCGTAAGTGCCTGCGCGTTCGCACGCGTGTCGACAAACTTGCCGTCATGGCTGAACACCGGTGCATCGGCACCGGCAATGTGGTTAAGGGCGAGTTCCATAAGGGGTGTTTCCAGGAACTGGCCCGGATTCTGCGGGTCCGGGGCGGCGAAGGCCAACTGCTGGACATCGACGTTCAGAGAGGGAGATGCCGTGCTGATGGCATCCTTTAGCAATCCGGCTACCACTGTTTGACGGTTCGGTTCGCCCCCAAACAGACGCTGTCCGATGATATCCGCTGGCGTTACAGGCTGGGCGGATGGCTTGGCCGGCGTAGGTATGGCCGCGTCGATCTGGTTGCGTCTGAACGGCGTTGTGGGAACGGGGAAGCTTGGCGGGGGGAGTCCTTCCGTATGCGCCAGGCGCTGTTTGGCTGCCTGTTGGTGTTCGCGCACAGCAAGGGAGAGTGGGTCGTTTGGAGGATTGTCTTTGTCCAGGGCAGGGAACCCATCGCGAATGAGTGCTGCGCTTTGTTCGAGCCACTGCGGTGAGCCGTAATGCTCGCGGACTCCGTAAAAATCCAGAATGCCCGCCATGGGGAGATTTTCCCTAACGTAGTTATAGTTCTGCAATCTCTGCGAACTGCTACCCCTTATCTCGCGCGCTGCTTTCAAAATGTCATCTTGAATGGGTTTCCAATGTCGATTTTTAACCGGGAAATGGATCCATTTGAAGCTGCCGTCCGAGCTCCTTATCTTGCAAAACAGAGTCCCTTTATTATCGATTTCTACAGTTCTTGGATCTACGCAGTGTGTTTGCATGAACTTCTTGAAAGTATCGCTGGAGAGAGCCTCTTTATAGGCTTGCACTGCCTGCATATAGGATGAATCCTTAGGAAGGTCGGAGACCGTCAATTCAGTCGCTTCGTTCTGGCCGCCTGTGGCTTTGACTCCCACCCATCTGCTGACATCACGGGCAAGTTCCCGGTCGGCCTCCTCGACACGTTGCGAGATTGTCGGCGTGCGGTTGGCATCTGCTACACCCCGGGTTTCGTTGTAGGTCGCCGTGGCGATGGCGTTCTCGACTTCGCCTTGTGCCTTCCTGACGCGCATGAATTGCGGCGCCAGCGGACCGTTGTGGGGCATCAGGGATTTGAAGGTGCCGCCCTGGAGGCTGCGGATTGAACTGAGCAGGTCGAACTGACGGTTCACGGGCTCTTCGCCATAGAAGTTACCCACTACGTCAATGGGGGCACTGTGTTCGCCGGTGTACGGGAACGATTCAACTCGACCGGCAGCCACCTCTTTTGCCGCGGCTGCGACAGCGGCGCTGGCTTCTCTCCAGCCAGGCGTATTGCGCGAGAAAAGTTGAACTTTGCCATTGATAGTGCATTCCATAGAGTCCGCATGGGGGAACCACCTGAGGCTGGAAATATCGATGTTGTGGTTCTTGGCATAGCTTGCGAACGGCTCTTGTTTGAGCGCCAGTGTGAAGAGTGCCCAAGCCTGGCCGAAGGTGGAAAACGGTGGAATGTCAGTGACCGTGGGTGGCTGGTCGGCGGTTTTCGGAACAGAACCTTTGCGACTTTCCAGCAGCATCAATGCGGCGCAATACTGGCTCGCCATTTCCTTATCGCTCTTGTGCAGCAGTTGCTTGCTTTGTTCCAGGGTGTGTTGAAAATGGGGATCCCTGGGGCTGGGCGGTGGATTCACAGGCCACTGTGTGACGGTTTGAATCAGTGACCGTTTGGTCCTGCCCTGTACTGACGGTTCGCCGTCCTGAGCGCTCGCCGATGATCGGGTTGTGGCTGGCTGTGGTTGTACGGTTACCGGCTGGGACATGATGGTCATAGGATTTTCTCGTAATGGTCAGGGAAAAGACGACACCGTAATCGCGTTTTGTTGCCTGCGACCTGTGGCTTGTAGGGAGTGGCATGTCTAAACTCGGCAGTTCCGCCCATGTGTTTCTGGTGTATACGGAGCCCTATCCCGATGCAGAGCGAGCAGTGATGCAGGCCACCCGCTTGACCCTCATTTGCCACGCCGCCACGCCTGCTCAACAGTACGGGCGTTTTCCCGATAACGAGTCCGTGGCGATGGATTGGCAAGCCGCCGCGCTGTCCCTGGCCGGGCGCTATAAGAAAACCCCGCGCCTGGTGTGTGCGCCCGAGGCACGCGCCAGGCAGACTGCAGGACTGTTCGGCAGTGACGCGGTGATTGAAGATGCCCTGCGCGATGGCGATTTCGGACGATGGAAAGGTGTGGACATTGGTCGCCTGCACGGCGATGAGTTGCAGGCCTGGCTCGCTGACAGCGCCAGCGCGCCCCATGGCGGCGAGTCGGTCGATCAGGTGTGCAGGCGGGTGGCGCAGTGGATGCAAACCCTGGAGGCCCAGCCCGGGCACATCGTGGCCATCACCCATCCCTTTGTCGTCCGCGCCGCGTTGCTGCATGTCATGCAGTGCCCGGTGTCGATGTTCTACCGGATCGACGTCGAGCCGCTGTCCGCCACCGAGCTGCGCTTCAACACGGTGTGGCGCCTGCGCCTGGAAACTCACGCCTGAGGGCGTGAACATGGCAAAATCCACGCCCCGCAATGAGAGCACCCCATGAAACTCATCCAGATCATCGGCATTGGCGCCGGCAACCCTGACTACATCACGATGCAGGCCGTGAAGGCGCTGAACCGCACCGACGTGTTTTTCCTGATGGACAAGGGCCAGAGCAAGGACAAGCTGATCGACCTGCGCCGTGAGATCTGCGAGACCTATATCACCGAACCCGGCTACCGCTTTGTCGAGGCCGAATGCCCCGAGCGCGTACGCGGCGACGTCGACTACACCACCGCCGTGCAGGACCTCAACCGCGACAAGCAGGCCACCTTCGAGCGCATGATCAACGAAGAAATGGCCGACGGTGAAGTGGGCGCCTTCCTGGCCTGGGGCGACCCGGCACTGTACGACAGCACCATCCGGATCCTGCAGGCGATCCTGGCCAGTGGCCGCTGCGCCTTTGAATTCGAGGTGATTCCCGGCATCACCAGTGTGCAGGCCCTGGCGGCCCAGCATAAGGTGCCCTTGAACCGTATCGGCAAGTCCATCGAGATCACCACGGGGCGTCGCCTGGCGGCGGGGCAGGCCAGCGAGGCCGATACCCTGGTGGTCATGCTCGACGCAGAAGATTCCTACCGCACGGTGGCTGATCAGGACCTGGAGATTTACTGGGGGGCCTACCTGGGCACGCCGGATGAGATATTGATCAGCGGCAAGGTCAGTGACGTGGCGGAACAGATCGAACGGGTGCGCAAGGCGGCGCGCCTTGAGAATGGCTGGATCATGGACACCTATTTATTGCGCAAACCCTGAGGTCATTTCCCATGCTCAAACTGTTTGCCTTGGCGCTGACCCTGATGGCCGGCGTTGCCCACGCCGATTCCGAGTTGCACACCGATTTGCCGCTGGCGTACCTGGAACAGACCCAGGGCGATGCGCGCAACGAGCCGCTGGTGATTTTCCTGCACGGGTTCGGCAGTAATGAGGAAGACCTGTTCGGCATCAAGGACGCACTGCCGTCCACCTGGACCTACCTCTCGGCCCGTGCGCCGACGCCGGTGCAACCGAATGGCTTTCGCTGGTTTACCAAGACCCCGGGTGACGGCGATTACGATGGTGTGACCGCCGATTTGCACAGCAGCGCCCAACTGATCAAGGATTTTGTCGGCCAAGCCACCGCGAAGTATCACACCCAGCCTGACCGCGTATTCCTGGTGGGGTTCAGCCAGGGCGCGATCATGGCGTATGAGGTGGCTTTACGTGACCCGCAGCTGGTGCGTGGCATTGCGGCGCTGAGTGGCAGCGTGCTGCCGGTGCTCAAGGCTGAGCTCAAGCCGGATCAACGCTTGAACAACCTGGCGATCTTTATTGGCCATGGCACCCTGGACCAGGCACTGCCCTATGCCTCGGCGACGCGGGCGAATGAGGTGTTGGTGGGGCTTGGGTTGAAGCCGGAGTTTCATGGCTATCCGGGGATGAACCACACGGTCAGTGAGGCGGAGGTGCAGGATCTAAAGGCCTGGCTGGAAACGAGTTTGAAGTGAGCGCGCTGAACAAAGGTGGGAGGGGGCAAGCTCCCTCCCACCTTTGATGGGTGTTGTCAGGACTCTTTGTTATTTGCCGCCGGTAATCTGCTTCACCAGCTCTGCATGCCCCTTCGCATCATCGGCCCGCGAGATCGCCTGGATTACCAGCAAGTGGTTGCCGGAGCCGCCGAGGAACGTGGAGTTCAAGGTCTTGCCGCCGCCCTGGGTGGCGGTGCTGTCCACCTGGCGCAGGCCGAGGCCCTTGAAGGTCAGTTTCTTCTCGCTCAGCTTCTTGAAGTCGGGCAGGGCAGCACTCTGGTCCTTGACGAAACCGGCCACGGCACCATCGAGGAACTGCGGGTCGTTGTCCTTGATGCTCACCCCGTCGTTACGCACGGTTTCGGCGACGATCACCACGCTTTTCGTGCTCTGGTTGGCGTACATCGTGCCTTGGGTATTGGCGCTGCCGTCCTCGGCCTTGCCGGCCGGGAGGGTGTCGGCGGCATATCCCTTGGGCAGGTTGAAGTTGAACTTACCGCCCAGGGTGGAGATGGTTTGCGTGGCCGGCTTGGCGGCGGCGAAGACGCTGCCGGCGGTCAGCGCGAGGGCCAGCAGGATAGCGGTCTTGGTGAACGTGGCCATGAAGCGCTCCAGGGGTGAACGAGATTGCGGCACATTCTGTCAGAAAATTCGCAATATCGTTCGCCCTTAGCCTCACACCTTGTCGGACTCTTCCTCAAGCCGATCCATTTCAAACAGTCGCGCCAGTTCCGCCCGGGCTTCCTGGGCGGTCTGCATCACCTTGGCCGCATCGTCGTACACCGCGTGCTGGGCGGCGAGCACTTGCAGGTCGTGGTTCTTGAAGCGGGTGATGCGGGCATCGGCCTGGGCCTGGGTCAACCCGAGGCCCACCAGGGTACGGCGGCTCATTTCCAGGCTGGAGTAGAAGGTCTCGCGAACCGGCGAGGCGTCGAGGTCCACCAGGCGGTGCACGTGCTGGCGGTTACGCGCACGGGCGATGATCTGCATGTGCGGGTAGAGGTTGCGCACCAGTTCGGCGGTCTTGATGTTGATCTCCGGGTCGTCCATGGCGATCACGAAGAACTCGGCCTGGTCGACCTTGGCGGCGTGCAGGATCTCCGGACGTTGCGGATCACCGTAGAACACCGGCATGCCGCCGAAACTGCGGGTCAGTTCGATGGTTTCCACCGAGGTGTCGAGGGCGATGAAGGAGATGTTCTGCGCGCGCAGGATCCGCGCGACGATCTGGCCCATACGGCCCATGCCAGCGATTACCACGCGCGGCGCATCGCTTTCGATGGCGCGGTATTCCTCCGGTACTTCCACCGGCTTGACCTTGGGCTTGAACAGCTTGGGGCAGACCAGCAGCAACAGCGGGGTGACGGCCATGGACAGGGTGATGGTCAGCACCAGCACGTCGTAGAGGTGCGGTTCGAACAGGCCCTGGTCGCGGCCGATCTTGAACACCACAAAGGCGAACTCACCGCCCGCCGCCAGCACCACACCCAGGCGCAGGGCGCTTTCGCGGTTGAGATCACCTACCATGCGGCCCACGGCGTACAGCAGCGGCAGCTTCAAACCGATCAACAGCAGGGTCAGGCCGATCACCACCAGCGGCGAGCTGAGCAGCAGGCTGAGGTTGGCGCCCATGCCCACGCTGATAAAGAACAGCCCCAGCAGCAGGCCCTTGAACGGCTCGATCTGGGATTCCAGTTCGTGGCGATACTCCGAGTCCGCCAGCAGCAGGCCGGCGAGGAAGGCACCGAGGGCCATGGACACACCCACCAGTTCCATCAGCCAGGCGGTGCCGATCACCACCAGCAAGGCGGTGGCGGTGGACACTTCGCGCAGGCCGGTCTTGGCGACGATGCGAAACACCGGCCGCAGCAGGTAGCGCCCGCCGATGATCACCACGGCAATACTGCCGAGGATCTGCAGGACGTGTTGCAGGCCCTGGGCTTCGGTGGCCGGATGATCGCTGCCGGCCAGCAGCGGCACCATGGCAATCAACGGGATCGCGGCGATGTCCTGGAACAGCAGGATCGCAAACGCCAGGCGCCCGTGGGGCTGGTTCAGCTCCTTGCGCTCGGCCAGGCTTTGCAGGCCGAACGCGGTGGACGACAGCGCCAGGCCAAGGCCGAGCACGATGGCGCTGTTCCACGACTGGCCAAACAGCCACAACGCCACCGCGCCCATGACCAGGCCGGTGAGCAGCACCTGGGCCAGGCCGACGCCAAATACCGCCTTGCGCATCACCCATAAACGCTTGGGCGACAGCTCCAGGCCGATGATAAACAGCAGCAACACCACGCCCAGTTCGGAGAACTGCGCGACGCTTTGCGGGTTACCGATCAGGCCCAATACCGACGGGCCGATGATCACACCGGCAAACAGATAGCCCAGCACCGCGCCCAATTGCAGGCGCTTGGCCAGGGGCACGGTCAGCACGGCGGCGAGCAGGAACACCACGGCTGCTTGTAACAGATTGCCTTCATGGGGCATTGCGAACTCCAGGATCTTTAAAACCAATCGACAGGAGGGTATTAGAGCGCTTTTTACCTTTCGAAAATTGTGTTTTTGCTGCGTTTGAGGGGACAACACGCCAGTGTGTGTCTGGCGGCGGGCGGTTCACGCCGGCTTGCGGTACAAACCCACGGCCAGGCCGACGACGATGATCGCAATCGAGATCAGGTCTGGCGCGGGAACGCGCTCGCCAATCAGCAGCATCGAACTGCTGAGCCCGAACACCGGAATCAACAACGACAGTGGCGCCACCATGGACACCGGGTACAGCTTGAGCAGCGAGTTCCAGCCCCAGTAGGCAAAGTGCGTCGCCAGGTACACCTGAAACAGAATGGACAGGATCGCAATGATGTCGAGGCTGGATTGCAAGCCTTCGAACGGCGCGCTGCCATGCATCAGCCAAGCCATGAGAAATAACGGGATCGGCGGAAACAGGCTGGCCCACACCATGAACGAGAAGACCTCAGTGACCCCCGACTTCTTGACGATGACGTTACCCACGCTCCAGGCCAGCGCACTGAGTACGATCAACATCACGCCCAGCACTGCGTGGCTGCCTTCTCGGGTGGAGATGATAGCTGCCAGGCCGATCAGGGCCATAAATGCACCCGCCATTTGCGTCCCGCGGAGTGTTTCCCTGAACAACACGCAACCCCAGCCCATGGTGAAAAATACGCTGAGTTGAATGATCAATGACGCGATGCCGGGGCTCACACCCCTCTCGATGCCATAGTTGATCACGCCCCACATGCCCAGCCCGAAGATGACGCCGTAGGCGGCCACGTAACTGAATTTGACGGCGGGGCGCTTGATGAAGAACACCAGCGGCAGGGCGGCGAGGGAAAAGCGGATGCCCGTGAGGACAAAAGGGTCGACCGAGCGCAGGCCGAGTTTGGTGATGGGGAAATTCACCCCCCATACCAGGGTGACGAGCACGGCTAACGCCAGGTGTTTTTTCAGCATGGAATGTTCCCTTGGTCATGACGCTTTTCGAGGGCGTTGATGTTAGGGAGGGGCGGGTTGGCCCGCTTGCTATACAAGGCCATCTTTTGACAGAATCGGGCCATGATTCCGACCTTTGATTCCGCCAGCCCAGAAGCCGTGGTAACGCTGCGCGAATACCCTTGCGGCACCGTCTTTGAGCGGCACACGCACTCACGTGGGCAGTTCGCCTATGCCTCCACCGGCGCGCTGAAAATGTTCACCGATCTCGGCAACTGGGTGGTACCGCCGCAACGGGCGATCTGGGTGCCGGGTGGTGTGCCCCATGAAATGCATATGCGCGGGGATGTGGTGATGCTCAATACCTACCTGGACGCCGATGCCGCTAAGCGGGCGCGGTTGCAGGAGCGCTGCCAGGTGTTTGAAGTGTCGCCCCTGCTCAGGCATTTACTGGAGGCGGCGCTGGCTATCGACTCCTCGGCATTACCCAGCGTGAGGCATCACTGCGTGCTGACGCTGTTGATTGATGAAATCGCAGCCATGCCCGAGCTGCCACTCAGCGCGCCATTGCCGCGCGAGCCGCGGCTGGCGCGAGCATGTCAGCGCTTCCTGGATGCGCCCACGCAGAAAATCACCCTCGATGAGATGGCTGATTGGTCGAACATGAGCCGGCGCACCTTCACCCGCCATTTCTACGAGGGCACGGGGATGACGTTCGTGTCCTGGCGCCAACAGGTGTGCCTATTGGAAGCCACCGCACGGCTAAGCCATGGCACGTCCATCACCGATGTCGCGTTCGAATTGGGGTTCAGCAGTTCCAGTGCATTCACCTCCGTGTTCCGGCGCAACCTGGGGGATTCGCCGGCGCGCTACCTGGCCAAATCAAAGGCTGCGGCGCAGTTCTGAGCCTTCGCGACCGCCACGCCGGTCAGGATTCACCGTTCTGCAGGCCTCCCTTTGTTATTATCGCCGTCCCTCGTCACCAGGAGTCACCGGCCCATGCAGCACCAGTGGGATGAAATGCACCGCACCCGCAAGCCCACGTTCGTATTGTGCGGCGAGCCTCAGGGCGATGTGCTCAATCTCTATGTTCACGGTTACTCGGCGTTCTTTAACCGGCAACAGCTGGGCAATTTCAAGCAACAGCTGGCGGGTATCGAGGGTTCGACCAACCTGATGCTGTTCTGGCCGGCGGGGCATTTCCTGGAAAACCTGTTTGCGCCCTTCAAGGAGGTGATCGCCGCGATGCTGGGGGGCGGCAGCATCGGTGCCGCGACTGTCGGCGTGGGCAAGGCGATTGCCTATTTTCTCGACCACTACAAAAGCGTCGAGGCGCGGGTGGACGAAGTGGCCAGGAGCTTGCTGCCGGAGCTGGCCAGCTACCTGCATGGCGAGGCGCTGCCTGTGCGGCGTATCAACCTGATCGGGCATTCCCTGGGGGCGCGGATTCTGGTCAAGAGCCTGCTGGCCAGCCCGGATACCGCCCGGGAACTGCCGTTGGACAACCTGCTGTTGATGGGCGGGGCGATCTGTACGTCCAGCCCTTGGGATGAGGTGTGCGCGCCGCTCAAGGGGCGGGTGATCAATTGCCACTCCAGCAAGGACTGGGCCCTGGCCATGAAGCCGGACACCGAGCGGTGCATCGGCCGGTATGCGATCCCGGTGACGCCGGCGCTCAAGGCCAAGGTCACCAATGTGCACCTGGCCACCTTCGATCACGCTGCCTACTGGCCGCAGTTGCAGACCGTGGTGCAGTACACCGACCTGTTGCACGAGCGGCGCGGCCTGATCCGCGCCGACCAGCGCAGCAGCGAGGTACGCTTTGCCGAAGAGGACACCGACTTGTTAGCGGCCCTGGTGCAGGCGCGGCCGGAGGAGCTGGCGTTCCTGGCCGAATTGATGGCGCAAAAGCGCAGTGCATCGATCGACGCCACGGTGCGCGAGCCGCTCAAGCTGGCCATCGAGTTGCAGCGCATGGGCGGCGACAGCTTTATGAACCTGGCCCGTGGCCATGGCGTGAACTATCGGCAGATTGCCGAAGAGGTGGCGCAGCGACTGGGAATCAAGTTTGCCGAGCCCGTTGAAACGGTGGCATTGGCTGACCTCGAAGCCCGGGTCGCGGAAAAACTGCTCGAGCAGTACAAGGACAAACTCAGCCACGCCGACCGCCAGGTATTCGATGCTGAACTCAAGACGGCCGCGCAAAAGGAGCAGGGTCTGTTCAGCCGTTTCGATGTCGGCCGAACAGCCACTACGGCGTTGAGCGGCACGGCGCTGGCCGGGTTGACCGGGTTTATCCTGCGTCGGGGTGCGGCCTCTGCGATCCCGGTGGTCGGCCAGGCGTTGGCGGCGGCGATGCTGCTGGTGAGCGGTGTACGGGCGTTTTCCGGCCCGGCTTACTCGATCACCACCCTGGCCGTGCTGGTGATCGGGGTGATTCGCCAGCGCATGGAGCGTGAAGCCTTGAATCAGGAGATGGACCTGGTGGTACAGGTCGTGGAGGCGTTTGACCTGCCTCGGGAGACGGTGATGCGCACGGTTGCTTCCGACTGATAAGCTGAGCCCCTGTCGAGTGTGTTTGCCTGGGATACCGCGTGAAATTCAGCCTGCCGAAAATCGCTACCGCTCCATTCTGCCCGCCGGAAGTGGCCGGCTCCGTTGCCGTTGACCCCAAGGCGTCCTTCTTCAAGCGCATGCTGATGTTCGCCGGCCCCGGCCTGCTGATCTCCATCGGCTACATGGACCCGGGCAACTGGGCCACGGCCATCGAAGCCGGGTCGCGCTACGGCTACAGCCTGTTGTTCGTGGTATTGCTCGCCAGCCTGGCGGGGATGGCGGTGCAGTGCCTGTGCTCGCGCTTGGGTATCGCTACCGGCAAGGACTTGGCGCAACTGTGCCGTGAGCGCTACAGCAAACGCTCGGCACGCACCCAGTGGGTGCTGGCGGAAATCTCCATCATCGCCACCGACCTCGCCGAAGTACTCGGCTGCGCCCTGGCGTTTCACCTGTTGCTGGGCGTTTCCCTGACCACCGGCATTGTCATCACCGCCTTCGATACGCTGTTGGTCCTGGCCCTGCAAAACCGGGGGTTCCGCCGCCTGGAAGCGATCATGCTGGCGCTGGTGGCGACCATCGGCGTGTGTTTCTTCATTGAGCTGGTGCTGATCAAACCGTATTGGCCGGATGTGTTCAGCGGCTTCACCCCATCACTGTCGGCCATCAGCGATGCCGCGCCGTTGTACCTGGCCATCGGTATTCTCGGCGCCACGGTGATGCCCCATAACCTCTACCTGCACAGCTCGGTCGTGCAAACCCGCCTGATCGGCAAAGACCTCGCCAGCAAACAGGACGCGGTCAAGCTGGCCCGGATCGACACCATTGGCTCCCTGGCCCTGGCACTGCTGGTCAACGCCGCCATCCTGATACTCGCGGCCTCCGCCTTCTACAAGACCGGGCACACTGAGGTGGTGGAGATCCAGGACGCCTACCGCTTGCTTGACCCGTTGGTGGGCGGCGCCTTTGCCAGCATCCTGTTCGGCATCGCCTTGCTGGCGTCCGGGCAAAGCTCGACCTTTACCGGCACCATCGCCGGGCAAGTGATCATGGAGGGGTATCTCAACCTGCGCATTCCCTGCTGGCAACGCCGCCTGATCACCCGTGGGCTGGCGCTGATCCCGGCGTTTCTCGGGGTGTGGTTGATGGGCGACCAGGCCATTGGCAAGCTGCTGATCCTCAGCCAGGTGGTGCTCAGCCTGCAGTTGCCGTTTGCGTTGTACCCGTTGATCCGCATGACCGGCGACAAGCAGCTGATGGGGCCGTTCGTCAATCGCCTGCACACCCGGGTGCTGGCATGGTTTCTGTTTGCGCTGATCAGTGGCGCCAATGCGTGGTTGATCGGGCAGTGGGTGTTCTGAGTTCCAGGCCGTAGGTGCGGGCTATACCAGGATTGCCAAGGATGTGTACTGGGCAATCTGCGTGTCGGCGGTCAATAGCCTCATCGGTTCACTGATGGCTGTCGCTACGATGAGCCGATCAAAAGGGTCTTTGTGATGAGGCTCAAGCTCCTTGACGGCAATCGCGTGTTCCGAGGTGATGGGCAGTTCGACGAAACCGCTTTCAAGGCAGTATCCCCGGATTTCGTCCAGGTCTGCATCGAGTTTTCCAAGGCCGACCTTGATCGCCATTTCCCAGAAGGTTGCCGCGCTGACGTAGATCTCTGCGGCATTCTCGATCAGTCGTCGGGCTTTGCTGGATAGCTTCGGGTCGTCACTCAGTGCCCAGAGCAGAACATGGGTATCCAGCAGCACCCTCATGGATGGCTGCTCTCAAACGCATCCAGCAGATCGCCTGGCAGGGGCGCATCAAAGTCCTCGGGGACAACGAGCTTTCCTTTCATCGCGCCAATTCGCTGACCGTTGGATTTCCCCACGGGAACAAGTTGTGCCATCGCACGCCCATGCTTGGCAATGGTGATAATTTTGCCGGCGGCGGCGTCATCCACCAGTTTTGACAGGTTATTTTTTGCTTCGCCCAAGGGTACGGTAATCATGAGGTGCTCCGCGTATTTTGGCCAAATATAGCCAAAACTGGGTGAGCTATCCAAGACGAGCCGACCGCTGGTTGCCGCCTCACGTTCAGCGCGTGATGGCTTTGGGTACATGAAAACCATGGCATCTCTCCAAAAAGGACATCGCCAAAGTCTGCCCCAATGCACCCGGTCCAAAATAGGGTGGCCCGTTAAATCAGACCGAACCTACTTTTACTACTCGGAAAATTCCTCAACCGTTTATCGATCCCAATACGGCACCGTCCCAAAACACTCCACGAAATAATCGATCACCGTGCGCACCTTCAGCGACAGCCTGCGGCTCCCCGGCCACAGCGCCGCGATCTGCTGCGGCTCCAGCGTGGTCGCCACTTCATATTCCGTCAGTACTGCTTGCAGGGTGCCAGCGCGCAGGCCTTCGCCGATCAGCCAGGACGGAAACACCACCAGGCCCAGGCCTTGTTCAGCGGCGTGGGTGAGGGTGTCGGCGTGGTTGCCGGTGATCGGGCCCTTGACGCTGTAGGGCGTCCAGTCGTCCTGGCCTTTGCGGAAGAACCAGCGTTGCTGGCCGGTGATGCCCTTGTAGGCCAGGCACTGATGATGGAGCAGTTCCTCGGGGTGCTGGGGCGTGCCCTGGCGGGCCAGGTAGGCTGGGCTGGCGGCGAGGCGAAAGCGCTGGGGGGCGAAGATGCGTGCCTGCATGCTGGAATCGTTGAGCACGCCGATACGGAACAGCAGGTCGGTGCCGTCTTGCAGCGGGTCGACGTATGTATCGGTTTGCTGGATGTCCAGTTGCAGCTTCGGGTAGCGCCGGCATAACTCGCCCAGCCACGGTGACAGGTGACGCTGGCCGAACACCATCGGCGCGTTGATGCGCACCAGGCCGCTGGGTTCGCTTTCCTGTTCCTGCAGGGCCTGGCCGGCAGCTTCCAGCTGTTCGAGCAGCAAGCGCGCGTGTCGCCCCAGCAGGCGCCCGGCCTCGGTGGGGCTCACTGCGCGGGTGTGGCGGTAGAGCAACTGCTGGCCGAGGGCCTGCTCCATCAGTTGGATCTGCCGGGAGATGGAGGAGGGCGCCAGGCCTTCGCGGCGGGCCACTTCGGAAAAGCTGCCGTGGTCCAGCACCGCGACGAACAGGCGCAGCGCCTTGAAACTCAATTCATTCAAGCCCTGCATCAGGCCTCCGGGTTGTGCGTATTGCGCAAAGGTGTTGTCGGCATACTCCCATTTATCGCACAGGCAGGCCACCGGATAATGCGCGCCATGTTTCCTTTATTGACGCGCAGGTGATGTATGCAGGCCAGTTCTATCGAGGGTGTGGCGCAAGCCAGGCCAAAAAACAGCCTTTTACGGTTGCTGTTGTTGCCGCTGGTGATCCTGGCGGGCATGGGGCTGTCGGTGGAGGCCGGGTTGCTCGGGCCATTGGGCGTGCAGGTTGGGCATTTATGGGCAACCTTGAGCATCTTCGGTGTCGGCTCGGCGATTCTGTTTTTGCTGCTGCTGTTCAGCGGCCCGCAAAAGGGCCCGGCGTTGTCCGAGTTGCCGCGCTGGCAACTGATCGGTGGGTTCCTGGGGCCGATGTATGTGGTGGTGCTGACCCTGGCCACGCCGCACATCGGTATTGCCATGACCATGATCGCGATTTTGTCCGGCCAGGTGGGCAAGAGCGTGCTGATCGACCATTTCGGCTGGTTCGGCACCGCACGTAAACGGGTCAATGGCGAGCGCTGGATAGCCCTGGCGTTGATTGTGGCGGCACTTGTTCTGATTGCACGAGGGTAAGGCGATGAATCTGATTCTGTTATTGGTGCTGGTGATCGCGGCGGGTGCGGTGTTGAGTGTGCAGGCGGCGATCAATGGTCGCCTCGGCCAGGCGGTGGGCGTGTTGCGCAGCAGTCTGCTGACGTTTGCGGTGGGCGCGCTCACTACCGCGTTGTTGATTTTCTTCTTCGAGCCGGCCCAGTCCGTGAGCCTGCTCGACGTACCCAAATGGCAATTGACCGGCGCCCTGTTCGGCGTGGTGTACATGATGGTGATGGTCGGGGCCGTGCCGGTGGTCGGTACTGCAGTGGCGACCGTGGCCGTGATTACCGGGCAATTGGGCATGGGCATGCTGATCGATAACTTCGGGTGGCTGGGCAACCCGGCCGTCGAACTGTCGAGCAGCCGCATCCTGGCGATGGTGTGCCTGGCTCTGGCCTTGGTGTTCATGTACCGCAGCAATACGCGCACCGACTGATGGTTTGAACCATCGCCGACGCCTGGCAGTCACTGCTTAAGGTGCCGGCAACCGCCGCACCGGACGACCATGAAGAAGGAGTCTGGCCATGCCTGATCAAACCTGTGCCTGCCCGCATTGCAAGTGTGTGCTGGGCGTCGATGCGGTAATGAAGGACGGTAAGGGCTATTGCTGCCAGGGCTGCGCCGAGCATCATGCCCATGGCGAGCCTTGTGCGGCGGCGACGGGGTGCGAGTGCGCCAAGTCGGCTAAAGGCTGAATACGTTCGCAGGGAGCGTCGATAGCGGGCTCCCTGCGTATCCCTTACTGGGGTTCCAGCTCCAGGCGCAGGCTGTGGTCGGACAAGCGCCGGCTGTCTTTTACCACGCCGCTGGTTCGTCGACCTTCGAGGGCCAGCACCAGGGTCTGCGCATCATGCAAATCGTCCGGCAGCGGCTGGAACACCTTCAGCACCAGCCAGCCGGGCTTATGCTGCACGCTCACCTGGCACTCGACATGCTTGGCCAGTGGCCCGAACAATGTGTCCCGGGTGTAATCGATGCGTGCCTTGCCGTTGATTGAATCCATGCTCATTTCTCCTTGATCAAGCCTGGGCGCGCGCATCCGAGCGGCGCCATTGCACGTTTTTTATGCCGAATTTCTCGGCCTGTTCCTGGCTGGTTTTCTTCACCCGCTCGCGGGCGAAACGGCCGATACGGCCCACGCCAGCGTCACAGCTTGCCCAATGCCAGGCCTCCAAGGTATCCAGCTTTTCCAGACGAATAATGAAGGACTTGGCTTCGCCATGAAGGGTGTAGTCGATCACAAACAGTTTTGCGTTATTCATTGGCCCCTCAACCCTGGTGGTGTAAGCAAGTGATCGCCCTCGGCGGCAAAAATTCACTCGGATTGTCCGGCGGTGGTCATTACCATGGCGGCTGACTCCCGATAGATGTGCTCCCCATGGCCCTGGCCGCACCCCCTGACCTCAGTGATCACGCCGTCCCCGTGCAACCCTTGGCGCGTACTTACCCGCGTGGCCTGTACGTGGAGCCCCATCGCCACGACTGGGGCCAATTGCTCTATGCCATGAGCGGCGTGATGTGGGTCGAGACCCCTCGGGAGGCCCTGGTGGTACCGCCCCAGCGCGCAGTCTGGCTGCCGCCGGGCGTGGAGCACGGCATCCGGGTGGTGTCGGATTTGCAGATGCGCAATATCTACTTGCGCCCGGCCTTGGCGGCGACATTGGACCGCCAGGTGCAGGTGATTGAAGTCGGTGGGCTGCTGCGTGAGTTGATCGTCACGCTGGTGGAGCAGGGCGACCGCGATGACGCGGGGTATTACGACGCGGTGGTCGGCCTGGCCCTGCTGGAGTTGCGCCGGGCATGCCGCTCGCAGATTCGTATCGCCATGCCGGTGGAGGCCGATCGCCGGCTGATCAGCGCGTGCCAGGCGGTCATGGCGGCGCCGTCCCTGGAGATTCCTTTCGAGCAGCATGCGGAAGCGGCCGGTGCCAGCGTGCGCACCTTGGCGCGGCTGTTCCAGCACCACCTGGGCATGGGCTTTGCCGAATGGCGCCGCCAGGTGCAATTGGCCACGGCGGTGGCCGAGTTGATCCAGGGTCAGTCGGTCAGCGCTATCGCGCGTTCCCTGGGCTATTCGCCGAGCAGTTTCAGCGACATGTTCCGGCGTGAACTGGGGATGGCGCCTTCCCAGTATGTGAGTTGGCCGAAATCCTGAAGCGTTTGGCCGATGCTGCCGGGATGGGCTTCCTACACTAAGCCCATCAAACCACCAGGCGTCGCCCCCATGAGTTACCTGATCTCCCTTGCCATTGGCCTCTTTGTCGGCGTGATCTACGGCGCGCTGGACTTCCGTTCGCCCGCACCGCCTGCTATTGCGCTGGTGGGCCTGATGGGCATGCTGCTCGGCGAAAAACTCTGGCCCATGGGGCGGCAGTTGCTCAGCGGTTGGTGGTCCTGATTCCTCTTCTCCCTTCGATGGATACTGGCAATGAAAGCACTGCAATTTTCCGCTACTGGCGACCTCGGCGCCCTGAGCTTCGTCGACGTCGCCACGCCGGTACCGGCCGCCGATGAAGTGCTGGTACAGATCAAGGCGGCGGGCCTCAACCCCAGCGACGTGAAGAACGTACTCGGGCGTTTCCCCTACACCACCGTGCCGCGCATACCTGGCCGCGACTTCGCCGGCGTGGTCGTGCAGGGGCCCCAGGCGCTGGTGGGGCAGGAGGTCTGGGGCACCGGTCGCGACCTGGGCTTTTTCGCCGACGGTTCCCACGCCCAATACCTCACCGTGTCGGCCAAAGGCGTGGCGCATAAACCTGCCCACCTGAGTTTTGCCCAGGCCGCCAGCCTGGGTGTGCCCTACACCACGGCCTGGGATGCGCTGCAGCGCAGTGGCGTGGGCAAAGGCACGCGCTTGCTGGTGATCGGCGCCAATGGGGCGGTGGGCAGCGCGGCATTAGCCTTGGGGAGGGTCCTGGGTGCCCAGGTGTTGGCGGCGGTGCGCAAGGCTGACCAGGTCGAGGTATTGCAGGCGCAAGGGTTCGACGCGATTGCGTTGGGCAAGCCCGAAGCGCTGGGCGCGCAGGTGAATGCGGTGTTCAAGGGCGGCGCCGATGTGATCTTCGACACCACCGGTTTCTGGCTGCCGGCGGCCGTGGCAGGCCTGGCGCCGTTCGGTCGCATCGCGATCATTGCCGCGCCGGTGGACGGTCACGTACAACTGCCGGCCCTGGCCCTGTATCGCAAGGGCGGCTCGGTGGTGGGGATCAATTCATTGCTCTACAACTGTGAGCAGTGCGCGGTGATGCTGGAGCAGTTCGGACGTTTTTTCGACGAAGGCTTGTTGCCGCTGCCCACCGGCCTGCGCGAGGTGGCGCTGGCCGATGGCGTGCAGTGCTATGAGGACGTGAATCAAGGCTGTGCGGACAAGATCATCTTGCTGCCTTGACCCATGTCGCTCCGCACTAGGCTTCTGGGACGCCTTTTTCCCACGCCTGCCAGTTCTTGAGGATCGCCTGTACCAGCGGGTTCCCCGTGCGGTACAGGTTTTCCAGCGCCGGTACGAATCCGCCCTGGTCGGCGTACTTGAGCAGGTTGTCGACTTCGCTGTAGCCGGGGTATGGGCGGTCGAAGTCCGAACCGGCACGTACGACGGCCAGGCGCTGGATGTCCACCAACCCCTCGCGGCTGGCGCGCAGCAAGGCTTCGTAGGTGGAGTTGTCTTCCTGTTGGGTGGTGCAGTACTCGCCTTTGTTATCCGTGAGCAGCTTGGTCCACACCTCGGCGCGTTCGCTCAGGCGCGTACCGGAGAACCAGGTGTTGCCCGCCAGGGTGTCGCAGCGGGTGACTCGCGGCGGCTGGTTGGCGGGGGCGGCGGGGTAGTGTTTGCGCCAGGCGGCGGACTCTTTGCTTTCCGTAAGTTCGACGGTGTGCGACAGGGCGAACGCCTTGGCCTGCAGCTTGGGGTTCAGCTCAAACACTTCGGTCTTGTAGTCCAGCGGCGGCTTTTCGTTGGGCCCCTTGGTGTTGATGCCAAGGTAGCCGGTCGGCCAATCCTTGGGCGCATCCCGCGAATCCAGCTCCCACTGGGTGCCGAACTCCACCAGGTAGTGGGCCCAGGCGGCAGTGCCGATGGTGCCGTGTTTCGGGCTGATCCCGGCAATCCCGGCGATCAGGAAATAGCTCTGGCGCAGGTCGAACTTGGGCGACAACGCCAGGGCCAGGGTGGACGCGGCGGCGTTGGTCTGGCCCATGCCGGTCACCAGCAGGCACACGTCCCGGGTGTTGCAGCGGATCACCGGGTATTCGGCAGACAGGCCCGGCACGCGCACTTCCTGCTTGAGTTCCAGGCGGTCGATCCAGGTTTGCGCCTCGGGGGCGAACATGGTGATCAGCATCACCTTGGGCTTGATGGGGGCAGCAGAATCAGCCAGCACCACATGGGGCAGCAGGGCAAGGCCGACGGCCAGCGAAAGACGGGTAAATGTATTCATCTAATACTCCTTGATCAGAATTGGTAGCCCACGCCAGCGTAATAACCCCAGCCGTCGGAGCGGGCGCGGAAGTTACCCTCGCCGAAGTTCAACTCACTGCCATCTTCCCAGTTGCCGCCGTTATGAAAATAACGACCGACCAGGGTGAAGCGCAGGTGGGTGAAGGAATACAGCAGCACGTTGGTCGCCACCAGGGCGTTGGCGGTGCGCGCCGGGTTGTCCTTGTGCAGGTCCGAGCCGAAATCGTAGTTGGTGAAACCGATATAGGTCAGCGACGCACCGTTATCGAACTTGCCGATGGGCACGATGTATTTCATCTGTGCGCGGTAGCCATCCCAGGAATACTCATTGCTGGCGCCGTAGTTTTCCCACTGGTAACGCCCGTAGAAGTTCGCCGACAAGTTGACCTGCGAGTGGGTGTCGATATCGGTGCCGAGGCCGCTGTACAGGGTGTTGGCACGGTTGGCTTTGTTGCTGCCGTGGTCGTAGATCCAGTCGAACGCCACATACCATTCCTTGAACGGGCCGATGGCCAGGCTGCGTCCGGCCAGGTAGTCGATGGAGATACGCGGCTCGTGCTCCATGAACACCGGCGAGCCATGGTCCCACGCGCCTTTGTCGTTACTGTTGCCGATGCCGAGGATCTTCGGCACGTCGATGTAGCCGTACAACTCGAAGGGCCCCTTGCGGCCGAAGTACTCGTATTCCAGGTAGACATCATCCTGGGGCTTGGGGCCGAAGCTGATGTCTTTACTGCCGATCAGTGTCAGATCCTGGTTGAACCATTCCGACAGATAGACACCTTTTTTCGCCGGGCTGGCCTCAGGGCTCAGGGTTTCGCCCTGTGCTGAGTCATCCACGGGTTTTTCCTGCGCCAAAATGGGCGCGCTGAGTACTCCCGTTACGGCGGCCAGTAGCAAGGAAACACCAAAGCAGACACGGGGCCTTGAGGTGGGGTGCATTGAAAGTCCCTATTCGTACGCGGTTTGAACCCGATTCATCGGGTCGTGGTGAACTTGGCAGTCAAGTTCGTACCGCAAACGGTTGCACAGGCTGTACCAACTTTTCTTAATGGCTTGAATGTCATGGAAAAAAGCAGAATTACTCGACCTTTTGATCAGAAATGACTGGGTGTCATTTTCTCGATGGGGTTGAACAGGTGTATCGGCGGTTCGCGGCGATATTCACTGGGCGTCTGGTGCATCTCGATCCGGAAGTGCCGGTTGAAGTTGGACAGGTTGGCGTAGCCCACTTCAAAACAGATATCCGCCACCGACATCTCGCTTTGCAGCAATAACCGACAGGCGCGTTGCACGCGGAATTTGCGCATCAGGTCGATAAACCCATGGCCCGTGTTGCGCTTGAAGAAACGTGAGAAGCCCGGTTCGCTCATGTCCAACTGTTGGGCGATGACCGAGAGGCGCACGTCGCCGGTGAGTTCGCGCATCAGGTAGTCGAAGGCCTTGTTGATGCGCTCGGCGCTGCGTGCGTCCAGGGTCGGGGCGTAACAGGGGCTGGCCAGGGCCTTTACCTGCTGGGCCGGGGCGTTTTTCAGGCTGTCGAGCAGTTGCAGGAACAGGGTCAGCCGTTGCAGGCCGTGGGCGTTGCCGATAGCTTCCATCAACCTCGCAGCCTGTACGGCGGTGTCGCCGCTGAACTCCAGGCCGCGCCGGGCCTGTTCGAACAACGGCTGCAAGTCGCCGAGTTCCGGCAGGGTGTTGCGCAGGGCGAGGAGGGCGGCGCCGTCGAATTGCAGCACCACGTCGCGGCCGGCCAGGTGTTCGCCGGGGGCCAGTTCGCCGATCCAGTCATGGGGCAGGTCCGGGCCGATCAGCGCCACATGCCCGGCACTGAACGCACCGATATAGTCGCCCGCCACCAACTTGCCGCTGCCCTGGCGGATCAGGTGGATTTCAAATTCGGGATGGTGATTCCAGCGCGCCAGATCGTAAGGGTAGTCATGTTCGAACCAGCGAAAGCAGTGCTGCGGTTCGGGCAGGATCACTTCGAGTTCGGCAGGGCGATGTTCGAACAGCTTGGCGCGGCTGATGGGCATGGTCATGCCTCTTTTAGTTGTGGAATCGCCTAAAAATACGCGGGTTGGCAATCCCTGCGCTACCCCCGGTTTCGCCCGGCACTGATACTTTTTTGATCCTGAGCCAGCGGTTAAAAAAGTATCAGCCGCGCATGCGCCATGCGTTTGTGAGGGCTAGGCCCAAGCTGCTGTAATCGGCCCTCAACAACAAAAACAACAGGTGGAAACCGCTATGTCCAAGATTCCGCAAGCGTTGTTCCTGCTTTCCGGCCTGGCCTTGGCTATGCCCAGCCAGGCAGCCGACACCGTGACCATCGCTACCGTCAATAACAGCGACATGATCCGCATGCAGCGCCTGTCCAAAGTGTTCGAGCAGCAGCATCCGGACATCCAGCTCAACTGGGTGGTGCTGGAAGAAAACGTGCTGCGCCAGCGCCTCACCACCGATATCGCCACCCAGGGCGGCCAGTTCGATGTGCTCACCATCGGCACCTACGAAACCCCGCTGTGGGGCGCCAAGCACTGGCTGGAACCGCTGACCCAATTGCCGGCCGATTACGACGCCGACGATATCTTCCCCTCGGTCCGCCAGGGCCTGTCGGTCAACGACACCCTGTATGCCTTGCCGTTCTACGGGGAAAGCACCGTCACCTACTACCGCACCGACCTGTTCAAGCAGGCCGGTCTGAGCATGCCTGCGCACCCGACCTGGACCCAGCTGGGTGAATTCGCCGCCAAGCTCACGGACAAGAACAACGGCCAATACGGCATGTGCCTGCGCGGCAAGGCCGGTTGGGGCGAGAACATCGCGCTGCTGAGCACCATGGCCAACGCCTTCGGTGCGCGTTGGTTCGATGAGCAGTGGAAGCCTGAGCTGACCAGTCCCGAATGGACCGCCGCCGCCAACTTCTACGTCAACACCCTCAAGCAATACGGCCCGCCCGGCGTGTCCAGCAACGGTTTCAACGAAACCCTGGCGCTGTTCAACAGCGGCAAGTGCGCGATCTGGGTCGATGCCAGCGTCGCCGGCTCCTTCACCACCGACAAGAGCCAGAGCAAAGTCGCCGACAGCGTAGGCTTCGCCGCGGCCCCCACCGAAGTCACCGACAAGGGATCCTCCTGGCTGTACGCCTGGTCGCTGGCCATCCCGGCCACGTCCAAGCACAAGGACGCCGCCAAGGCCTTTATCGCCTGGGCCACGTCCAAGGACTACATCCAGCTGGTCGCCGATAAAGAAGGCATCACCAACGTACCGCCTGGCACCCGCCAGTCCACCTACAACGCGGGGTACCTCCAGGCCGCACCGTTTGCCCAGGTGACCCTGGAGATGATGCGGCATGCCGACCCCGCGCACCCGTCGGCCAAACCCGTGCCGTACGTGGGCATCCAGTACGTGACCATTCCCGAGTTCCAGGCCATCGGCACGTCCGTCGGCAAGCTGTTCTCGGCGGCGCTGACGGGGGGCATGTCGGTCGAGCAGGCGTTGCTCCAGGCGCAGTCCACCACCGAGCGCGAAATGAAACGCGCCGGCTATCCCAAATAATGTTCAAAGGACAGATGCCTTATGAAACGACTCGAAGGTAAGAGCGCGCTGATCACCGGCTCGGCGCGCGGGATTGGCCGCGCGTTTGCCCAGGCCTATATCGCTGAAGGCGCGACCGTCGCCATCGCCGACATCAACCAGCAGCGGGCCCGGGACACCGCCGCCGAACTTGGTCCGCAGGCCTACGCGGTGGCGATGGACGTCACCGACCAGGCTTCCATCGACAGCGCGATTGCCGCCGTGGTCGCCCAGGCCGGCAAGCTCGACATCCTGGTCAACAACGCGGCGCTGTTCGACCTGGCGCCTATCGTCGATATCACCCGCGACAGCTTTGATCGGCTGTTCTCGATCAACGTCGCCGGCACGCTGTTCACCCTGCAGGCCGCTGCCCGGCAGATGATCCGCCAGGGCCACGGCGGCAAGATCATCAACATGGCCAGCCAGGCCGGGCGGCGTGGCGAGCCGTTGGTGGCGATCTACTGCGCGACCAAGGCGGCAGTGATCAGCCTCACGCAATCGGCGGGGCTCAACCTGATCAAGCAGGGCATCAACGTCAACGCCATCGCCCCGGGCGTGGTGGATGGCGAGCATTGGGACGGGGTGGATGCGTTGTTCGCCAGGCATGAAGGGCTGGCGCCTGGCGAGAAGAAGCGGCGGGTGGGGGCCGAGGTGCCGTTCGGGCGGATGGGTACGGCCGAGGATTTGACCGGGATGGCGATCTTCCTGGCGTCCAAAGAGGCTGACTACGTAGTGGCGCAAACCTATAACGTGGATGGCGGTAATTGGATGAACTAAGCCATACACCGCTCAAAATGTGGGAGGGAGCAAGCCCCCTCCCACATTTGAAGGTCATCGTTCTTGAAAAGGGTGCCTAGTCGGCAAAACTGCGATCAAAGAAGTAAACTGCCCCAGGCTTCAGGTTCTCCACCGTCGCCTGGGGCCTGCCGCCTTCACCCTGTTTCTTGCGCCCCGTCTCGCGCAAATATCCCGCCTCCGTCAGCTTCAACAGGCGCTGGCGAATACTGGTCTTGAGCACCGGCCGTTCCAGCACCAGGGAAAAGATCGTGGTCGCCTCCGGCGCGCTGAATTCATTGCCCAGGAACATCAGCGGCAAGTTGCTGTACAGCGACTTGGAGAACAACCGCTCCTGCACGGCCGCGGCGATGCTGTTGTGATCGAACGGCAACTTGATGCTGCCATCAGCCACCGCCTTCAGCGCGAACCAGCCTTGATGCGCACTCGGCGCCACCTCATCCGCGACGATCGCCAGGTAGTACGTGGACGACGACCAGCAACGCGGATCGCGAAACGCATCGCCCACCGTGCCCACTTGCTCGCTCCAGGCCAGCTCCAGGCCGACCTTGCTGCTGGCGCGCAAGCGTTCCACCGCATCCTGGAGGCTCAGATCTTGCACGCCGCCATTCACCACCACCCCCGGCAACGCCCAATGCCCGGCGAAGGGTTCGGCTTCGCGCTTGTTCAGCAACAACTTGAGTTCCCCGGCGGCACGGCAGTAGCACAGCACGCACAGGTCGACGGTATGGAGGTAGGGGCTAAGGGGCATGTGACGTCCTTCTGAACAGCGGTGGGGCACAGTCTAACGGATCGAACAGATATGTCATGTACCTGCGTCAGGATAGATAAATAAATGTTTCTTGCAATGAAAGTACATGACGTGTACTTTTGTTTCCAGGCCACAGGAGAACCGCCATGACCCTTGCGAAAACTGCCATTGCTTCATTCGACGTCGATGCCCAGAAGAGCTTCACGCCGCTGTGCCCCAACGAGTTGCCGGTGGCCGGCGGTGACCGGATCGGTGCCGAACTCAACTACATGGCCAGCCTTGCCGGCCACCGCGTTGGCAGCAAAGACGCCCACACCCCGCACGCACCCTGGGTGGTCGCCCAGCACAGCGAGATGCTCCAGCCCACTGGCCTGGTACACGCCGACGTGACCTGGGTCAGCCACTGCGTACCGGGCACCGAAGGCTTTACCTTGCTCGACGAGTTGCCCACGCCCTATGACTACGACTACTTCATCTGGAAGGGCGTCGAACCTGACCTGCACCCCTATGGCGCCTGCTACCACGACCTGCACGACAAACTCTCCACCGGCGTGATCGAGTACCTCAGGGCCCAGGGCGTCACTCGCGTGATCGTCGGCGGCCTGGCCCTGGACTACTGCGTCAAGACCACCGCCTTGCAACTGCTCAAGGCCGGCCTGGAGGTGGTCCTGCACCTGCCGGCGTGCCGGGGGATCAGCGAGGAGGGCGGCGTACAGGCCGTCAATGAGTTGCTCAAGGCCGGTGCCGTCATCAGCAGCACCCGCGAAGAACTGGCCGCGATGGCCACGCGTTAAGGAGATACACCATGGAAAGTGCCTACGACTACGAAGCCCCGGTGATCCAGGGCTTGCTCGACACCGACTACTACACCTTCACCATGATGCAGGCGGTGTTGCACCAGCACCCGAATGTCGATGTGGAATACAACTTCATCGTGCGCGCCAAGGAAAAGCTCGGCCACCTGATCCCCGAGTTACGCGCCGAGCTTGAGAACATGGCTGGCCTGCAGATGCGTGAGGGCGAGCTGCGCTTTCTGTTCAACCCACGCTTTCGCGAATACCTGACCCCCGACTACGAACGCTTCCTCGGCCTGTTCCGCTTCAACCTGCGCTACATCCACGTCAGCGAAGTCGACGGCCAACTGAACATCCGCGTGGTCGGGCCGATGCTGCACTGCATCATGTTCGAACAACCGCTGCTGGCGCTGGTCAGCGAGCTGCGCAACCGCGCCAAATACCCCGACGTGACCCTGGAAGACGTCACCCGCAAGCTCTACCAGAAGTTCGACTGGCTGGAGAGAAACCTCAGTCGCGACGAGTTGGCCGACCTGCGGGTCTCCGATTTCTCCACGCGCCGGCGCCTGTCGTTCAAGGCCCAGCGCGAAGTGGTGGACATCATGCGCCGCGACTTTCCCGGCCAGTTCGTCGGCACCAGCAATGCGCACCTGGCTTACGAATTCGACCTGCCACTGATCGGCACCATGGCTCACCAGTGGATGATGGTGCACCAGCAACTGGGGCGGTTGCGCGAAAGCCAGAACGCCGGCCTGGAAAACTGGGTGCGTGAATACCGCGGCCGCCTCGGCATTGCCTTGACCGACACCATCAGCACCGACTTTTTCCTCAAGGATTTCGACCTGTACTTCGCCAAGCTCTACGACGGCCTGCGCCAGGACTCCGGTGACCCCATCGCCTGGGCCGACAAGGTGCTGGCCCGCTACAAACAGCTGGGTATCGACCCGATGACCAAGGACCTGATGTTCTCCGACGGCCTGAACTTCGAAAAATGCCTGCCGATCCTGCGGCACGTGCGTGGCAAGGCCAAGTTCGGTTTCGGCATGGGCACCAGCCTGGCTTGCGATGTGGAAGGCGTCGAGCCGCTGAGCATCGTCATGAAACTGGTGCGCGTGCACGGCGAACCGGTGGTGAAGTTCTCCGATGACCCGGTGAAGAACGTCTGCGAAGACCCCTCGTTTTTGCAGTACGCAGCGAAGGTATTCAATGTCGGCAACGTGGAGGTGTGACATGCAGGAACGTATCGCGCAGGAACTCAATATCGATCGCACATTGGTGAAGGGCGGTGAAGCCCAGGAAATCCAACGGCGCCTCGACTTCATCAAGACCACCTTGCGCCATTCAGGCTGCAAGGCCCTGGTACTGGGCATCAGCGGTGGCGTCGACTCCCTCACCGCTGGGCGCCTGTGCCAATTGGCGGCGGAGCAATTACGCAGCGAGGGCCACGCCGCGCGCTTTATCGCCATGCGCCTGCCCTACAAGACCCAGGCCGACGAGAGCGATGCCCAGGCCTCGCTGGATTTCATCACCCCGGACCACATCGACACCCTGAACATCGCCGCCAGCGTCGACGGCCTGATGGCCAGCCTCGGCGCCACCGAAGCCAGTGCCTCGCAGGTGGATTTCATCAAGGGCAACGTCAAGGCCCGCACCCGCATGATCGCCCAGTACGCCGTGGCCAACCTGCACAACGGCCTGGTGGTCGGCACCGACCATGGCGCCGAAGCATTGATGGGCTTCTTCACCAAATTCGGCGACGGCGCGTGCGACCTGGCGCCATTGTCGGGCCTGACCAAGACCCAGGTGCGCCTGTTGGCCAGTGCCCTTGGGGGCCCGACGAACCTGGTGTACAAGCAGCCGACGGCCGACCTGGAAGAACTGGCGCCGGGCAAGCTGGATGAACAGGCCTATGGCTGCACGTACGAGGAGATCGATGCGTACCTGATGGGTGAGCCGGTGAGTGAGCGGGTGAGGGACATCGTGGAGCGCGCCTACCTGAAGACCGCCCACAAACGTGCGTTACCCATCGCCCCATGATCGTTCTCACGTAGCGTGGGAATGATCAACTCGCCGTCTGCAAGTAACTGTGCATCGCGTCCACCCGTGCTCGGGTCTTGTCGGTGGTCGGCGTAGTCGGGCTCGACGGAATCTATTCGCCTTCTTCCAATGCCGGTGCCTGGGCTTTGGCGGTCAGAAACTAGGCGGTGAGTTTCTGCGCCCGTTCCGGCTGGTCATTGCGTGCGACCACGCGTGCGGCCACGTTGAGCAGCACCGCGCCTTTCTTGGACTGTGCATATTCCATCGGCACGCCGAGCCGTTTCTGAACGGCGACCTGAGTCGGGGTGACGCTGAAGATCCAATGTGGGCATCGGAACCAGCGAGTGTTGGCGATCCATCCATCATGCAAAGCACAGGAAGATCGGATCCAATTACGGTATAACCCTCGGACGCTTTAGTTTTCCGAGGCCCCGTTTTTCATGCAAAGCCCTTTGCAACGCCCGCTGTGGCAGGTCTACCTGATCTTTCTGGCACCGATGGTGCTGTCCAATTTCCTGCAAAGTTTTTCCGGCACCCTCAACGGTATTTATGTCGGGCAGATGCTCGGTACCCAGGCGCTGGCGGCGGTGTCGGGGATGTTCCCCATCGTGTTCTTCTTCATTGCCCTGGTGATCGGCCTGGGGGCGGGCGCTTCGGTGCTGATTGGCCAGGCCTGGGGTGCCCAGGAAACCGGGATGGTCAAGGCGATTACCGGTGCCACCCTGACCCTCGGTGCACTGGTGGGCCTGATCGCAGCGGTGCTGGGCAGCCTGTTTGCGCGCCCGGCGTTGCAGGCATTGGGTACGCCTGCGGATGTGCTCGACGATGCCGTGGGCTATGCCCAGATGATGATGCTGATCATGCCGCTGCTGCTGGTATTTATCCTCTACACCCAGCTGTTGCGCGGGGTCAGCGACACGATCTCGCCGCTGCTGGCGCTGATGGTCTCGACCCTGGTCGGCCTGCTGTTGACCCCGGCGCTGATTCGCGGCTGGATCGGCCTGCCGCCCCTGGGGATCCAGAGCGCGGTGTACGCAGGCCTGGTGGGGAATGCCTCGGCGATGCTGTTTCTGATCCTGCGCCTGCGCCATAAAAACCATGTGATGGCGCCGGACCGCGAACTGCTCGCGGCCTTGCGCCTGGACCGCGTCATTCTCGGCAAAGTCCTGCGCATCGGCTTGCCTACAGGCTTGCAGATGGTGGTGTTGTCGCTGTCGGAGTTGGTCATCCTCGCCTTGGTCAATGGCCATGGGTCCCAGGCCACGGCGGCCTATGGGGCGGTGACGCAGATCGTCAACTACGTGCAGTTTCCGGCCCTGTCGATTGCCATCACTGCTTCGATCCTTGGGGCCCAGGCGATTGGGGCAGGGCGGCTGGAGCGTATCGGGCCGATCCTGCGTACCGGGCTGTTGATCAATACGTGCCTGACCGGTGGCCTGATCGTGCTGGGCTATCTGTTGTCGCACTGGTTGCTCGGGTTGTTCATCACCGATGACGCCGCACGCGTGAATGCCGAGCACCTGCTGCACATCATGCTGTGGAGCATCCTCGTGTTCGGCTTCCAGGCCGTGATCGGCGGGATCATGCGCGCCAGCGGCGTGGTGCTGATGCCGGTGGCGATCTCGATCTTCTGCGTGCTGTGTGTCGAGCTACCGATGGCGTACCTGCTGAATGCGCACTTCGGCCTGGAAGGCGTCTGGATGGCGTTCCCGGTGACGTACCTGGCGATGCTGGGGTTGCAGGCCGCGTACTACCGGCTGGTGTGGCGGCATAAGCAGATCAAGCGGTTGGTATGAGTTTCAGGCCGCGCAGCAGGATTTCCAGGCCCTGCAAACCTTGCTCCAGACGCTCCTGCGGATGTTCTGACCGGGCGATCCACAGGGCGGTGTTGACCAGGCTGCCATTGATCAACTGCGCCAGCGCCAGGCTCGGTGCGTCAGGGACGACGCCCGCGTGCATCAGGGCTTCCAGCTGTTGGCGCAACGACTCGACACAGTGTTGCTGGGAGCCGGTATCGCCCAATACAGCCGGCGCATCCTGCAGCACAACGCGTTGGATTTCGCCGTCCTGGGCCATGCGCAAATAAGCGCGGCAGCGTTCGCAAAAACCGCTCCAGGGGTCTTGGGCTTCGTCTGAGATACGCTGCAAACATGCGTCCATCTCACGATCGAGTTGAGCAACCACGGCGGCCAGCAGCCCCTTTTTGTCACCAAAGTGATGGTACAGCGCGCCGCGTGTCAGGCCGGCGTGGGCCGTGAAATCGTCCATCGATGTGTTGGCATAGCCTTGCGTGGCGAAGGCCTGCCGTGCACTGGCAAGCAGCCGGGCGCGGGTGTCTTCGATCATTTCGGCACGGGCTCGGCTCATGGGCAGGACTCACAATGGGCAAGTGAAAGATTGACATACGCCGCGTATGTTACGCATGATTCGCCACATACGCACCGTATGTATTTTGCCTTGATCACTGCGGATAGCAAGTTCCAGGGCATCAGGAAGAGGTTGAGCAGGATGGCAAACCCTTACGCCGAGTTGTTCCAGGTTCCCGGCTCGCGGGCCTTCGTATTGGCCGGCATGCTGGCACGCATGCCGGTGTCCATGGCCGGTATTGGCTTGATCACCATGCTTTCCCAGGTGCACGGCGGCTATGGCCTGGCCGGTTCGGTGGCGGCGGTGTTCGCCCTGGCCACGGCGTTTTGTGCGCCGCAGGTGTCACGCTTGGTGGACCGGTACAGCCAGGGCCGGGTGCTGCCGATTGCCGCCCTGATCGGCGGCGGGGCGCTGTTGCTGCTGTTGCTGTGCACGCGGTTGCAGGCGCCGACCTGGACGCTGTTCCTGTTTGCTGCCCTGGCGGGCTGCATGCCGAATATGTCCGCCATGGTGCGGGCGCGCTGGACCGAGCTGTACCGCGGCCAGCCCAGGCTGCAAACCGCATTCGCCCTGGAATCGGTGCTGGATGAGGTGTGCTTCATCATCGGCCCACCGATTTCGGTGGGCTTGAGCGTGGTGCTGTTCCCCGAAGCCGGGCCGCTGGTGGCCGCGCTGCTGCTGGCGGTTGGGGTTACCACGTTTGTGCTGCAACGCGCGACCGAACCCCCTGTGCATGAACACCACGCTCACCATCGGGGCTGGCTGATCGCCTCACCGTCGGTGCTGATCCTGATGATCCTGCTGCTGGCCATGGGGGTGATCGTGGGTGTGGTGGATGTGGTCAGCGTGGCCTTTGCCCAGCAGCAGGGCCAGCCGGCGGCGGCAAGCATCGTGCTCTCGGTGTACGCCATCGGCTCGTGTCTGGCGGGGCTGGCCTTTGGCACCCTCAAGCTCAAGGCGCCGCTGCCCCGGCAGTTCCTGTTCTGCGGCGTGGCCACGGCGTTGACCACCTTGCCGTTGCTGCTGGTCACCCACATTCCGGGCCTGGCAGTGGCCATCTTCATTTCCGGACTGTTCTTCGCCCCTACCCTGATCGTGTCCATGGCCCTGGTGGAAAAGAGCGTGCCCGCGAGCCGCCTGACCGAAGGCATGACCTGGCTGATCACCGGCCTGAGCATCGGCGTGGCCATCGGTGCCGCCAGCTCCGGCTGGATGATCGATCACTTCGGGGCAGCCAGCGGGTTCTGGGTGGCGCTGGCGGCGGGGGCGGTGGTGATGGGGTCAGCGGTGTTGGGGTATCGGCGGTTGGGTTGAGCGTCATCCTGGCAATGAAACGTCAGCCAGTCACGGGGCAGGAATCCCCTCGGTGGTGTTGCAGGAATTCGTTCAGCGCCTGGCGCGTCAGGTCGTTCAGGGTCACCTTTTTACGTGTCGCTTCAAGGGCGGCTGCAAGATGAAGATCGTGGCCGACCCGCACGTTGAAAGAGCCTTTGCACGGCTTCTCCGGTGTTTGCCCAAGGGCCTTGCAGGTAGCGAGGTAGTCGTCCACAGCCTCGCGAAACGCGGCGTCCAGTTCCGCGACGGTTTTGCCTTCGTAACTCACCAGTGCCTTGATGAACAGGATCTTGCCGAACAGGCAATTGTCTTCGAGGCTGGCTTCGATAGAGCCGATGTAGCCATTGTGTTTCAGTTGGTTGTTCACTGAATCAGTTCTCCTGATTTCAATTGTTCGATGATCTGGCGTCGAATGTAGTGTTTCAGTTCGTTGCCGGGATGAGGCTTGTGCAAGGTGATCATTGCGCTCGGATCGCCGATGTCGAACTTGACCCGGCTTCCAGCCCCCTCAATCTGTGTGTAGCCGAGACGACGCAGCAGCGTGACGAGCTCTGGCCAGGTAAATGCCATCTGCTCGTTGAGCAATTTGGCGAGCAGCTTTTCATTTTTGGACACGGCGTTCCCTGCGTGTAACTAAATGTAGTTGCAAAAAGTGGTATTCGTCAATGCTAGCTGGGGTTCGTGGGTCTTTCCCGAGGATTGATGTAACCCCTGATGACAGCTCGCTCTACGCCTCCCATCCCCCGCTAATTTTTCCCTGTCCGGTTCGTTTTATAGGGACGACGTGCCTTTGTGCTTCCTGCCTATTGCTCCGGACTCCAACAAATGAATGCTGAAGACTCCTTGAAACTTGCTCGCCGGTTTATCGGGTTGCCCCTGGAAAAGCGCCAGCTGTTCCTGCAGGCACTGCAGAAAGAAGGGGTGGATTTTTCGCGGTTTCCGATTCCGGCCGGCGTGGAGGCAGAGGACCGCCAGGCGCTGTCCTATGCGCAACAGCGCATGTGGTTTCTCTGGCAACTGGACCCGAGCAGTGGCGCCTACAACCTGCCGGGCGCGGTGCGCCTCAAGGGTGCGCTGAACCTGGGCGCCATGGAGCAGGCGTTTGCCAGCCTGGTGGACCGGCACGAAACCCTGCGCACGGTGTTCCAGCGCCAGGCCGATGAGCGCCTGATGCAGGTGGCCGTACAGCCGTCGCTGGCCATTGAGCAACTGGACCTGACGGCGTTGGCCGCGGCCGAACGCGAACACGCCGTCAACGATGCGGCCACCCGCCAATCGCTGCTGCCGTTCGACCTGGAACACGGCCCGCTGCTGCGTGTGCAACTGCTCAAGCTCGATGCCCAGGAGCACGTACTGCTGCTGACCCTGCACCATATCGTCTCCGATGGCTGGTCGATGAACGTGTTGATCGACGAGTTCATTCGTTTCTACGACGCCCATGAGCGCAACGAAGCGCCGCCATTGCCGGCGCTGCCGATCCAGTACAGCGACTACGCCCTGTGGCAGCGCCGCTGGCTGGAAGCCGGGGAGCAGGCTCGTCAATTGGACTACTGGCAGGCGCGCCTGGGCGACGAGCACCCGGTGCTGGAACTGCCGACGGACCGCCCGCGCCCGGCCATGCCCAGCTATCAGGGCACCCGCCACACCTTCGCGATTGAGCCGGCGCTGGCCGCGCAGTTGCGCACCTGCGCGCAACAGCACAACGCCACCCTGTTCATGCTGCTGCTCGGCGCCTTCAATGTGTTGCTGCATCGCTACACCGGCCAGGGCGATATCCGCGTCGGGGTGCCGATCGCCAACCGCAACCGTACGGAAGTCGAAGGGTTGATCGGCTTCTTCGTCAACACACAAGTCCTGCGCACTGAGCTGAGCGGGCAAACCCGGGTCGCCGAGTTGCTGCAAGGTATCAAGGAGCACGCCCTTGGCGCCCAGGCGCACCAGGAATTGCCCTTCGAGCGCCTGGTGGAAGCCCTGAAGGTCGAGCGCAGCCTCAGCCATACGCCGCTGTTCCAGGTGATGTACAACCATCAGCCGGTGGTGGCCGACATCGCTTCGGTCAGCACCGCCTCCGGCCTGGAACTGGCCCTGGTGGAGTGGCAAGGCCGCACCACCCAGTTCGACCTGACCCTCGACACCTATGAAAAGTCCGGCACCCTGCACGCTGCGCTGACCTACGCCAATGACCTGTTCGACGCGCCGTCCATCGCGCGGATGGCACGCCACTGGATCAGCCTGTTGCAGGCCATGGTGGCCGATGGCGAACAGCGCATCGGCGAGTTGCCGATGCTGGCCGTCGATGAGCAACAGAGGCAGGTGCACGCCTGGAACCAGACCGCACAAGCGTATCCCACCGAACGTGGCATTCATCACCTGATCGAAGACCAGGTACAGCGCACGCCGGATGCGCCGGCGCTGGTGTTCGGCGCGACCACGCTGACCTACGCGCAACTCGACGCCCGTGCCAACCAGCTGGCACATGCCTTGCGCGACCACGGGATCGGTCCTGATGCGCTGGTGGGTATCTGCGTTGAGCGTTCCATCGAGATGGTCATCGGCCTGCTGGCTGTGCTCAAGGCCGGCGGCGCCTACGTCCCCCTCGATCCCGAATATCCCCAGGAACGCCTGGCCTACATGATCGAAGACAGCGGCATCCAGCTGCTGCTCAGCCAGCACAGCCTGCTGCCACTGCTGCCTGTCGAAGGCATTCGGGTGATGCGCCTCGACCAGGCGCCCGGCTGGCTCGACGCTTACAGCGTCGCAGCGCCCGCCGTCGACATCCACGCGCTGAACCTGGCCTATGTGATCTACACTTCCGGTTCCACCGGCAAGCCCAAGGGCGCCGGCAACAGCCATCGCGCACTGGTCAACCGCCTGTGCTGGATGCAGCAGGCCTACGGCCTGGATGCCAGTGACGCGGTGCTGCAGAAAACCCCGTTCAGCTTTGATGTGTCGGTGTGGGAGTTCTTCTGGCCGCTGATGACCGGCGCCCGCCTGGTGGTCGCCGCCCCTGGCGAACACCGCGAGCCGGCGCGCCTGATCGAGACCATCGGCGAGCACGGGATCACCACCTTGCACTTCGTGCCGTCCATGCTCCAGGCGTTTATCCATGAGCCGGGCGTGCAGGCCTGCATAAGCCTCAAGCGCATTGTCTGCAGCGGCGAAGCCTTGCCCCTGGACGCGCAACTGCAGGTGTTCGCCAAGCTGCCCCAGGCCGGTTTGTTCAACCTCTATGGTCCGACGGAAGCGGCCATCGACGTGACCCACTGGACCTGCATCGACGAAGGCCGTGACGCCGTGCCCATCGGCCGTCCGATTGCCAACCTCGGCACCTACGTGCTCGATGCGCAGCTCAACCCGGTGCCTGCCGGCGTGGCCGGCGAGCTGTACCTGGGCGGTACCGGCCTGGCGCGCAGCTACCACCGCCGTCCGGCGCTGACCGCCGAACGTTTTGTGCCCAGCCCCTTTGGTGACGGCGCGCGCCTGTACCGTACCGGCGACCGGGTGCGCCAGCGTGGCGACGGTGTGATCGAATACCTTGGCCGTCTCGACCACCAGGTCAAGCTGCGCGGCTTGCGCATCGAATTGGGTGAAATCGAGACACGCCTGATGCAACACCCGGCGGTGCGTGAGGCGGTGGTGCTGGTACACGGCGGCAAACAACTGGTGGCCTACCTGGTGCTGGAGGGCGAGACGCCCACCGACCTCAAGGCCTGGCTGCTCGGCAGCCTGCCGGAATACATGGTACCGACCCATATGGTGCCCCTGGCCAAGCTGCCGGTGACCGCCAACGGCAAGCTCGACCGCAAGGCCCTGCCGTTACCGGATGCAACGCCACAACAGGCCTATATCGCGCCGCAAGACGACCTGCAAAAAGCCCTGGCGGCGATCTGGAGCGATGTGCTCGGCGTCGAGCAGGTGGGCCTGGACGACAACTTTTTTGAACTGGGCGGCGATTCGATCATCTCCATCCAGGTGGTCAGTCGCGCGCGCCAGGCGGGGATTCGCCTCAGCCCGCGCGACCTGTTCCAGTACCAGAGCGTGCGCAGCCTGGCGTTGGTGGCCGGCTTCGAGCACACCGCCGTGATCGACCAAGGTCCCGCCCGCGGCGAGGTGATCCTCACCCCGGTGCAGCAAGGCTTTTTCGCCCAGGCGATCCCCGCGCGTCACCACTGGAACCAATCGTTGTTGTTGACCCCGCGCGAGCGCTTGGAACCGGCGCGCCTGGAAGCCGCCCTGACCCAGGTGATCAACCATCACGACGCCTTGCGCCTGCGTTTTGTGCAACAGGCCGACACCTGGCAGCAAGCCTATGCCGCGCCGGTCACCGCGCCGGGCCTGTGGCAAGCACAAGCCAGCAGCGACGATGAGCTGTCGGCGCTGTGCGATGAGGCCCAGCGCAGCCTCGACCTGGCGCAAGGCCCGCTGCTGCGTGCCGCGTTGGTGAGCATGGCCGATGGCAGCCAGCGCCTGCTGCTGGTGATCCATCACCTGGCGGTCGATGGCGTGTCCTGGCGCATCGTCCTGGAAGACCTGCAACAGGCTTACCGCCAGGCAGCGTTGCTGACCAAGACCAGCGCCTACCAGCTGTGGGCCGAACAGTTGCAAGCCCATGCCCTTACGCTGGACCACCAGTTGGCGTACTGGCAGGCGCAGACGGCGGACGCGGACTTGCCGTGCGACAACCTCCAGGGCGGCCTGCAAAACCGCGTGGGCAGCAAGCTCGAAATACGCCTTGACGCCGAACACACCCGTCAACTGCTCCAGGACGCGCCAGCGGCCTACCGTACTCAGGTCAACGACCTGTTGCTCACCGCCCTGGCGCGGGTGGTCAGCCGTTGGAGCGGCCAGGCCGCCGCACTGATCCAGCTGGAAGGCCATGGCCGCGAAGACCTGTTCGACAGTGTCGACCTGACCCGCACCGTGGGCTGGTTCACCAGCCTGTTCCCGGTACGCCTGCAAGCCGACGGCGAGCTGTCGGCCGCGATCAAGTCGGTCAAGGAGCAGCTGCGCGCCGTGCCCGCCAAAGGCATCGGCTACGGTCTGCTGCGCTACCTCGGCCCGCCTGCGGCCCGCGAAGCCCTGGCGAACCTGGCCGCGCCACGCATTACCTTCAACTACCTGGGCCAGTTCGACCGCCAGTTCAACGAATCCGCGTTGTTTGTACCGTCTACCCAGGGCAGCGGCCAGGCCCAGGATGCCGAGGCACCGTTGGCCAATTGGCTGACGGTGGAAGGGCAGGTGTACGGCGGTGAGCTGGCGCTGCAATGGGGGTTCAGCCGCGAGATGTTCGAGGTGGCGACGGTGCAGCAGTTGGCGGATGACTACGCGGCAGAGCTCAAGGCCTTGATCGAGCATTGCCGAGCCACCCCGGCAGGGCAGGTTACCCCTTCGGACTTCCCACTGGCGTGCTTGACCCAACAGCAACTGGACGCGTTGCCCGTGGCGGGGCCGGCGATTGCCGACCTTTATCCGCTGTCGCCGATGCAGCAGGGCATGTTGTTCCATACCCTCTACGCGCCAGAAGCCCAGGCGTACATCAACCAGTTGCGCGTGGATATCGACGGCCTCGACCTGCTGGCGTTCGGCCGCGCCTGGCAGGCGGCACTGGACCGCCATGACATTCTGCGCAGCAGCTTCCACTGGCTGGGCCTGGACAGTGCCCATCAAGTCATCCAGCGTCAGGTCGACGTGCAGTTGCACGTGATCGAAGACATCGATGCCGACTTCGATGCGCTTGCCGAGGCTGAACGCGAGAAGGGCTTCGTGCTTAATGCTGCGCCGCTGTTTCGCCTGATGCTGGTGCGGGGCGCCGGTAACGCCTGGCATCTGATCTTCACCAGCCACCACATCCTCATGGACGGTTGGAGTAACGCCCAGTTGCTGGGTGAAGTCATCGCCCACTATGCCGGCCAGGCCTTGCCCGCGCCGCTGGGGCAGTTCCGCGATTACCTCGGCTGGCTGCAACAGCAAGCGTCGGGTGAGACGTTCTGGAAAGCCGCCCTGGCGCCGTTGCAAACACCCACCTTGCTCGCGCAAGCGCTGCGCGCGCCGGTCGATGGCCTGGGCACGGCTGAGCATCAATTGATCCTTGAGGGCGAGTTCACACAGGCCCTCGGCGAGTTCGCCCGTCGCCAGAAAATCACTCTCAATACGGTGCTGCAAGGAGCGTGGAGCCTGTTGCTGCAGCGCTACACCGGTCAGGATTGCGTGGCCTTTGGCGCGACTGTCGCCGGGCGTTCGGCACCGCTGCCGGGGATCGAGCAGCAACTGGGCCTGTTCATCAACACGCTGCCTATCGTCAGTACGCCTTCGCCAGCCCAACCGGCCGCCCAATGGCTCAACGAGTTGCAAACCCTGAATCTCAGCCTGCGTGACCACGAGCATGTGCCGCTGTACGACATACAAGGCTGGGCCGGCCAGCAGGGCGCATTGTTCGACACTTTGCTGGTGTTCGAAAACTTCCCTGTGGCCGAGGCCCTGAAGCAGGGCGCACCCGCAGGCCTGGCGTTTGGCCATATTCACAACCATGAACGCACCCATTACCCTTTGACCTTGGGCATTGAGTTGGGGGCCAGCCTGCGCCTGGAGTTCAGTTACGACCGGGCGCGGTTCAGCGCTGAACAGGTCGCACGCTTGAGCGCCAACCTGCACCACCTGCTGGTGCAGTTGCTCGCGGATGCCCAGGCGCCCCTTGGCAACCTGCAATTGCTTGACGCCACCGCACAGCGCGACGTGCTTGCCCTGAGCCAGTCGCCGGGCGCTGCCCAACGCCAGCTGCGCGTGCACGAACGCATTGCGGCCCAGGCTGCTGCCACACCGGACGCGCTGGCGGTACAGGCTGGCGAAGCGCGCTTGAGCTATGCCCAGCTCAATGCCCATGCCAACCGGCTCTCCCATCGCCTGCTGGAACTGGGCGCGGGCCCGGGCCAGCGCGTGGGCCTGGCGTCGCGGCGCGGCCCGCAACTGATCGTCAGCCTGCTGGCCGTGCTCAAAAGCGGTGCGGCCTATGTGCCCCTGGACCCGAACTATCCCGCCGACCGCCTGGCCTACATGCTGGCGGACAGCCGCCTGGACCTGTTGCTCAGCGAAGCCGGGTTGCTGGCCGACCTGCCGCTGCCGCAAGGGCTGGCCCGTCTGGACTTCACCGTCTCCGGTACCGAGCTGGCCGGCTACCCTGTCAGCAACCCACTCACCCACGCTGCCGCTGCCGATCTGGCGTACGTAATCTACACCTCGGGCTCCACCGGCCAACCCAAGGGCGTGGCCATCGACCATGCGGCCCTCGGCCAATTCTGCGACAGCGCCGAGGTCTACAGCCAACTGTGTGCAGAGGACCGCGTGCTGCAGTTCGCGACCTTCAGTTTCGACGGCTTTGTCGAACAGTGCTACCCGCCGCTGTGTGTGGGCGCCGCGCTGATCATGCGTGGCGATGAACTGTGGGATGCCGGGCAACTGGCACGGGAAATCGTCGAGCAGGGCGTGACCCTGGCTGACTTGCCGGCGGCCTACTGGTACCTGTTGGCCAAGGAGTGCGCGGCCGATGGTCGCGCCCTGGGTAACCTGCGCCAGGTGCATGTGGGCGGCGAGGCCATGTCGGTGGAAGGGCTGCGCGCCTGGCACGCGGCCGGCCTGGGCGGCGTGCGCCTGGTCAACACCTACGGGCCGACAGAGGCCACCGTGGTGTCCAGCGTGCATGAGTGCCAACTGGCGGATGCCAGTGATGCGTTCGGTGTGCCGATTGGCCGGGCGAGCGATGGTCGCTCGCTGTATGTACTCGACAGCGGTTTCGAGCTGTTGGCCACCGATGGCGTCGGCGAGCTGTGCATCGGTGCCGAGTTCGGCCTGGCCCAGCGTTACTTCGACCGCCCGGCGTTGACCGCCGAGCGCTTCCTCCCGGATCCGTTTTCGACGGTTCCCGGTGCGCGACTCTACCGCAGTGGCGACCTGGCCCGTTACAACGAGGCGGGCGCCTTGGAGTACGTGGGGCGTATCGACCATCAGGTGAAGATCCGCGGGTTCCGTATCGAAATGGGCGAAATCGAGGCCAGTCTGCAAGCCCTGCCGTGGGTGCGCGAAGCTGCCGTCGTTGCGCAGCCGAGTGCCACCGGTACGCAGTTGGTCGCGTACGTTGTCGCGGCCCACGGCCAATCACTGGATACCCAGGCGCTGGCGGCGGTCTTGCGCCAGTCCTTGCCGGATTACATGGTGCCGGGGCATTGGCTGGTGCTCGATGCCCTGCCGTTGAACAACAACGGCAAGCTTGACCGCCGCGCACTGCCGCTGCCGGACCTGAGCCAGGCGCGACACGCCTACCGCGCTCCGCAAAGCCCGCTGCACATGCAATTGGCGGCGATCTGGCAAACGGTGTTGCACGTCGAGCAGGTGGGGCTCGATGACCATTTCTTCGAACGCGGTGGCCATTCGTTGCTGGCCACTCAGGTGATCTCCCGCGTGCGTCACGACCTCAAGCTGGACGTGCCGTTGCGAGCGTTGTTCGAGCAGCCGACGCTGGAAGCGTTCGCGGCGGCCTGCGCAGGGTTGCAGGCCGGCACTGCCAGCTCGATGGTGGCGCTGGGGCGCGACCGGCCGTTGGCACTGTCCTTCGCCCAGGAACGCCAATGGTTCCTTTGGCAACTGGATCCCTGCAGCACCGCCTACCACGTACCGACCGCATTGCACCTGCGCGGTGAGCTGGATATCCCGGCACTGGAGCACGCGTTCCAGGCCCTGGTGCAGCGTCATGAACCGCTGCGTACCACCTTCGTGGAAGAGGCTGAGCACACCTGGCAGGTCATCCAGCCCAACCTGGCGATGGTGATCCAACGCCAGCAGGTGCAAGACTCGGCCATCGAGCAGGCGGTCGCGCAAGAGATCCAACGCCCGTTCGACCTGCTCAACGGTCCGCTGATGCGCGTCATGCTGCTGGAGATCACGGCCGCGCACCATGTGCTGGTGATCACCCAGCACCACATCATCTCCGACGGCTGGTCGATGCAAGTGATGGTCGACGAACTGCTGGCGCTGTATCAAGGCCAGGCGCCGTTGCCGGCCTTACCGATCCAGTACGCCGACTATGCCGTGTGGCAGCGCGATTGGATGGCGGCCGGGGAGAAACAACGCCAACTCGATTACTGGCGTGCACGCCTGGGCACCGAACACGCGGTGCTGGAACTGCCCCTGGACCACCCGCGCCCGGCGGTGCAAAGCCATCGCGGTGCGCGTCGGCGGGTACATCTGGACAACGCCCTGGTGGCCGAGCTCAAGGCACTTGCCCAGCGCCAGGACGTGACTTTGTTCATGCTTCTGCTGGCGTCGTTCCAGACGTTGCTGCACCGCTACAGCGGCCAGGCCGAGATCCGTGTCGGGGTGCCGATCGCCAACCGCAATCGCCTGGAAACCGAGCGTCTGGTTGGCTTCTTCGTCAACACCCAGGTGCTCAAGGCCGACCTGCACGGGCAGATGGCCTTCGAGCAGTTGCTGGCCCAGGTCAAGCAACGTGCCCTGGAAGCCCAGGCCCATCAGGACTTGCCGTTCGAACAACTGGTAGAAGCGCTGCAACCGGAACGCAGCCTCAGCCATAACCCGTTGTTCCAGGTGATGTTCAATCACCAGGACAACCTGCGCGCCGGCCCGGTGCAACTGCCTGGCCTGGCTCTGCAGCCGGTGGATTGGGCCGGTCACACGACCCAGTTCGACCTCAATCTGGAAACCGAGGAGTCCGTCGACGGCCTTTGGGCATCCCTGACCTACGCCACCGACCTGTTCGACGCCGCCACCCTGGAGCGCCTGGCCGTGCACTGGCAGAACCTGCTGCGCGCAGTGGTCAACGATGCCTCCCAGGCCCTGGACGAACTGGCGATGCTCAGCCCATCGCAATGGCAGCAGATGGTCGAAGACTGGAACCACACGAGCGTCGACTACCCACGCGAGCGCTGTGTCCACCAGTTGTTCGAAGCACAAGCCCTGACACAGCCGCACGCCATCGCGCTGCAATTTAATGGCGAGGCCGTGAGCTACAGCGAACTCAACCGCCGCGCCAACCGCCTGGCCCATCGCCTGATCGCGGCGGGCGTCGGCCCGGACGTGCGGGTGGCGGTGCATGTGGAGCGTTCCCTGCACATGGTGGTCGGCTTGCTTGCGACCCTCAAGGCCGGTGGCGCCTATGTGCCGCTGGACCCGCAATTCCCGGCGGAGCGCCTGGCCTTCATGCTCGAAGACAGCCGCGCCCAGGTGCTGCTGACTCAGTCGCCGCTGATTGGGCGCCTGGTGCAACCGCAAGGCCTGCAGGTGCTTTTGGTCGAGGACGCCGGCGGTGACGAACACAACCCGCAGGTCAGCGTCACGCCACAACACCTGGCCTATGTGATCTACACCTCCGGCTCCACCGGCAAGCCCAAGGGCGTGATGGTGCCGCACCAGGCGCTGTGCAGCTTTACCTGCGGCATGGTCGGCACCCTGGACATCGGCGCGCAGGCGCGGGTGCTGTCGCTGACGACGTTCTCGTTCGACATCTTTGCCCTGGAGCTATACGTGCCGCTGACAGTCGGCGCCACGGTGCTGCTGAGCGGTCAGGAACTGGCGCTCGACCCGGAGGCGATAATCGATCTGGTCACCGCCCAATCCGCCAGCGTACTGCAAGCCACGCCGTCCACCTGGCGCATGCTGCTGGAAAGCCCACGTGCCGACGTGCTGCGCGGTATCAAGTGCCTGTGCGGCGGCGAAGCGCTGCCGGCCGATCTGGCCCAGCGCATGCTCGACCTGCAAGGCCCGGTATGGAACCTCTATGGTCCCACCGAAACCACCATTTGGTCGGCGGCCCATCGCCTGCTGGAGGCGCAACCTTTGGTCGGGCGCCCGATCGCCAACACCGCGTTGTTCATCCTCAATGCCGGACTCAGTCCATGCCCGGTGGGTGCGGCCGGCGAACTGCTGATCGGCGGCGTCGGCCTGGCACGCGGCTACCACGCGCGGCCAGCCCTCACCGCCGAACGTTTCGTGCCCAACCCGTACGGCGCGCCGGGCGAGCGCCTGTACCGCACCGGCGACCTGGCACGCTACCGTGCCGACGGCGTGGTGGAGTACATCGGCCGGGTCGACCATCAGGTCAAGGTACGCGGCTTCCGTATCGAACTGGGCGAAATCGAAGCTTGCCTGCGCGAGCATGAAGGCGTTCGCGAAGCCGTGGTGCTGGCCGACAACGACCGCTTGATCGCCTACCTGGTGACGTCTGCGGCACAGTCGGCGCAAGCCTACACAGCGGCATTGCGTGAGCGCCTGCCGGACTACATGGTGCCGGCGCACCTGATGTTCCTCGACAGCCTGCCCTTGACCCCCAACGGCAAGCTCGACCGCAAGGCCTTGCCCAAGGTCGATACCCGCCTGTTGCTGAAGAGCCATGTGGCCGCCGTCACCCCGCGCGAACAACAGGTCGCGGCGATCTGGGCCGAGGTGCTGGGCGTGCCCCAGGTCGGTCTTGACGACCATTTCTTCGAGCTGGGCGGGCATTCGCTGCTGGCCACGCGGGTGGTATCGCGGGTGCGCCAGGCACTGGCGCTGGAAGTGGCGCTCAAGACCCTGTTCGAACACCCGTTGCTGGGTGACTTCGTGATGGCCCTGGGTGAGGAGGGCGTGCTCGCGCCGGCGCTGCTCAAGGCCGATCGCAGCCAGCCGTTGCCGCTGTCGTATGCCCAGGAACGTCAATGGTTCCTCTGGCAACTCGACCCCGAAAGCGCCGCGTACCACATCCCCAGCGCCCTGCGTTTGACAGGCCCGTTGGACCTGGCGGCGCTGCAACGCAGCGTCGACACCTTGCTGGCACGCCATGAAAGCCTGCGCACCCATTTGCGCCAGGACGCCGCCGGTACGGTCCAAGTGATTGAAGACTCGGGCCTGATTGAAATCGATTTGGTCGACACCGATGAAGCCGGCCTCAAGGCACGGGTGGCTGACGTCGTTGCGCAGCCATTCGACCTGCTGCGCGGGCCGTTGCTGCGGGCCCGGTTGCTGCGCCTGGCCGAGGACGAACATGTGCTGGTGCTGGTGCAGCACCATATCGTCTCCGATGGCTGGTCGATGCAACTGATGGTCGAGGAGCTGGTGCAACTGTACGCCGCCTTCAGCCACGGGCAGACGCCAGCCCTGCCGGCCTTGCCGATCCAGTACGCCGACTATGCCGTGTGGCAGCGCCAATGGATGGAGGCGGGAGAGAAGGCCCGTCAACTGGCCTACTGGCATGAGCAGTTGGGCGGTGTGCAGCCTGTGCTGGAATTGCCTTTCGACTACCTGCGCCCGGCCGTGCAAAGCCATCGCGGCGCTCGCCTGGGCATCGAGTTGCAACCGCAGCTGCTGGCCGGTTTGCGTCGCCTGGCGCAGAGCGCCGGAGTGACGTTGCCGATGGTGCTGCTGGCGTCCTACCAGGCGTTGCTGCACCGCTACAGCGGCCAGGAAGACGTGCGTGTCGGGGTGCCGATCGCCAACCGCAATCGCCTGGAAACCGAGGGGCTGATCGGTTTCTTCGTCAATACCCAGGTGCTCAAGGCCGATATCCACGGGCAGATGAGCGTTGTGCAACTGCTGCAACAGGTACGCCAACGTTCCCTCGAAGCCCAGGCCCACCAGGACCTGCCGTTCGAGCAGCTGGTCGAAGCGCTGCAGCCCGAGCGCAGCATGAGCCTGAGCCCACTGTTCCAGGTGATGTTCAACCATCGCGTGACCTCGGCAGCCAATCACCTGCAACGCCTCACCGAACTGGACGTCGAAGTGCTGAGCTGGGATGAAGGCGTGGCCCAGTTCGACCTGGCACTGGACGTGGAGGAAAGCCAGGCGACCCTGCGTGCCTCCCTGAGCTACGCCACCGATCTGTTTGCCCCAGCGACCATCGAGCGTATGGCCGACCACTGGCAGAACCTGTTGCAGGCGATGGTTGCCGACCAACAGCAACCCATCAGCCAACTCAACCTGCTGGGCCAGGATGAGCAACGACATATCCTGCAGCTGTGGAACCAGACTGACGCCGGCTTCTCGGCCGAGCGTCTGGTACACGAAATGGTTGCCGACCGCGCCAAGGAAAACCCCACTGCGGTGGCGGTCAAGTTCGATGCGCAAACCCTGAGTTATGGCGAGCTGGACCGCCAGGCCAACCGCCTGGCCCATGCCTTGATCGCCCGTGGCATCGGCCCCGAAGTACGGGTAGCGATTGCCATGCCGCGCAGTGCCGAGAGCCTGGTGGCGTTCCTCGCGGTGATGAAAGCCGGCGGCGTGTATGTGCCGCTGGATATCGAGTACCCGCGTGATCGCCTGCTGTACATGATGCAGGACAGCCGCGCGCAACTGCTGCTGACCCACACCAGTGCGTTGCCGCAACTGCCGATTCCCGAGGGCCTGGACAGCCTGGCCATCGATCGCACCGAGGCGTGGGCCGACTACAGCGACACCGCGCCGGCGGTAAAACTGCACGGCGACAACCTCGCCTACGTGATCTACACCTCCGGCTCCACCGGCCTGCCCAAGGGCGTGGCGGTGTCCCATGGGCCGTTGGTGGCGCACATCATCGCTACCGGCGAGCGTTATGAAACATCGCCGGCCGACTGCGAACTGCACTTTATGTCCTTCGCTTTCGACGGTTCCCACGAAGGCTGGATGCACCCGCTGATCAACGGCGCCAGCGTATTGATCCGTGACGACAGCCTGTGGCTGCCCGAGTACACCTACGCGCAGATGCACCGTCACAACGTGACCATGGCGGTGTTCCCGCCGGTGTACCTGCAACAACTGGCCGAGCATGCCGAGCGCGACGGTAATCCACCGAAAGTGCGGGTGTACTGCTTCGGTGGTGATGCCGTGGCCCAGGCCAGCTATGACCTGGCCTGGCGCGCGCTCAAGCCGACCTACCTGTTCAACGGCTACGGCCCGACCGAAACCGTGGTCACGCCACTGCTGTGGAAGGCGCGCAAGGGCGACCCCTGCGGCGCCGTCTATGCGCCAATCGGCACGCTGCTGGGCAACCGCAGCGGCTACGTGCTGGACGCGCAACTCAACCTGCAACCCATCGGCGTCGCCGGTGAGCTGTACCTGGGCGGCGAGGGTGTAGCCCGTGGATACCTGGAACGTCCGGCGCTGACCGCCGAACGTTTCGTGCCGGACCCGTTCGGCACGCCGGGCAGTCGCGTGTATCGCAGCGGCGACCTGACCCGTGGTCGTCCGGATGGCGTGGTGGATTACCTCGGGCGTGTCGACCATCAGGTGAAGATCCGTGGTTTCCGCATCGAACTGGGGGAAATCGAAGCGCGCCTGCGTGAGCAGGACAGCGTCGGTGAAACGGTGGTCGTGGCCCAGGACGGCCCGACCGGAAAACAGCTGGCGGCCTATGTGGTTCCGGTGTCCGCCCCGTCCAACGAAGCCGAGTTCCGTGACGCGTTGCGCCGCGCACTCAAGACCCGCCTGCCGGACTACATGATCCCGGCGCATTTCATCTTCCTGGCGCAAATGCCGTTGACCCCCAACGGCAAGCTCGACCGCAAGGGCCTGCCGCAACCGGATGCGAGCCTTATGCAACAGGCCTATGTGGCGCCCGAGACGGAGCTGGAACAGCAGATCGCCACGATCTGGGCCGAGGTGCTGCGCCTGCCGCAGGTCGGCTTGAACGACAACTTCTTCGAAGTGGGCGGCCACTCCCTGCTGGCCATCCAGATCACCTCCAGGGTCCAGGCCGAGCTGGGCCTGGAAGTGCCGCTGGTGGAAGTGTTCCAGACTGAAACGCTGCGCGCCTATGTGCAGGCGGCTGCCACCTTCCGCGCCGGCAGCGCGGAAGACTTTGATGATCTTCGTGACTTTTTGAGCGAACTAGAGGCGATTTGACCCATGCTTTCCAACCCTAATATCGATCTGGTTTCGCGCTTTCTTCGCCTGCCTCTGGAGCAGCGCCAGCAGTTCTACCAGCGCCTGCAAAGCCGGGGCATGAGCTTCGCCCAGCTGCCGATTGCCTCGATCCGCGAGGACGGCCGGAAGCTGCCGTTGTCCTACGCCCAGGAACGGCAGTGGTTTCTCTGGCAACTGGACCCGGACAGCGCCGCCTATCACGTACCGGGCGCCCTGCGCCTGAGCGGGCGCCTGGACAAGGTTGCGCTGCAAAAGAGTTTCGACACCCTCGCGGTGCGCCATGAAAGCCTGCGCACGCGCCTGCACCTGGATGATGAACAGCGCTCCCAGGAAGTACTGGCCCACGGCGTGATCGAGATCGCTGAAAGCTCGGTCGACGAGGCCCTGCTCAAGGCCCGCGTCGAAGCCGAAATCGCCCGCCCGTTCGATTTGCAGCAAGGCCCGCTACTGCGCGTCAGCCTGCTTACCGTCGCTGAAAACGAGCACGTGCTGGTGCTGGTGCAGCACCATATCGTCTCCGATGGCTGGTCGATGGGTGTGATGGTTCAGGAGTTGATGCAACTCTATGCCGCCTACAGCCAGGGCCAGGACTGTGCATTGGCGCCGCTGCCGATCCAGTACGCCGACTACGCACTGTGGCAACGCAGCTGGATGGAAGCGGGGGAGAAGGCCCGTCAACTGGCGTACTGGCGCGAATTGCTCAGTGGCACGCAGCCGGTGCTGGAGTTGCCGTTCGACCAGCCGCGCCCGGCGCAACAGAGCTTCCGTGGCGCGCGTCTGGACATCGCGCTGGAACCGGCACTGGTGGCAGGATTGAAAGCCCTGGCCCAGGGCGAAGGCGTGACGATGTTCATGCTGTTGCTGGCCTCGTTCCAGGCGTTTCTGTACCGCTACAGCGGCCAGCAGGACATCCGCATCGGCGTGCCGATTGCCAACCGCAACCGGGTCGAGACCGAATCGCTGATCGGCTTCTTCGTCAATACCCAAGTGCTCAAGGCCGACCTCGATGGCCACATGAGCTTCGCCCAGCTGCTGCAGCAGACCAAGCGCCGTGCGCTGGAGGCCCAGGCCCATCAGGACTTGCCGTTCGAGCAGTTGGTGGAAGCCCTGCAACCGGAGCGCAGCCTGAGCCATAACCCGCTGTTCCAGGTGATGTTCAACCACCAGGCCAATTCCCCCGCCGCCGCGCAGCAGTTACCGGGCCTGCGCGTGGCCAACCTGGAATGGGACAGCCACAGCGCCCAGTTCGACCTGAGCCTGGATACCCAGGAAAGCGGCGACGCGATCTGGGCGTCCCTGACCTACGCCACCGACCTGTTCGGCGCCGCCACCGTCGCGCGCATGGCCGAACATTGGCTGAGCCTGTTGCGGGCGGCCGTGGCGAATCCTGCATTGCCCTTGCACGACCTGGCGACACTCAACGCCGCTGAGCGCGAGCAGATACTCGCTCAATGGAACGCCACCGCGCGCGACTACCCCCAAGGGCAGTGGGTGCATCAGATGATCGAGGCCCAGGTGCAGGCGCAGCCGGATGCACCGGCGTTGCGTTTCAATGAGGTGTCGCTCAGTTATGCCGAGCTGAACCGCCGCGCCAACCGCCTGGCCCATCGCCTGATCGAAGCCGGCGTAGGACCGGACGTGCTGGTCGGCCTGGCGCTGGAGCGCTCCATTGAAATGGTCGTGGGCCTGCTCGCGGTGCTCAAGGCCGGTGGCGCCTACGTGCCGCTGGACCCGGAATACCCGCGCGAACGCCTGGCCTACATGCTGGACGACAGCGGGGTGAAACTGCTTTTGACCCAGGCGCATTTGCGTGAACAGCTGCCCATTCCCCAAGGCCTGGAAACCCTGGTGCTGGGCGAGTCTGCCTTCGAGGGCTACAGCGACGCCAACCCAGGCATCGCCCTGGACGGCGAAAACCTCGCCTACGTGATCTACACCTCGGGCTCCACCGGCCAGCCCAAAGGCGCCGGCAACCGTCATTCGGCATTGCTGAACCGTCTGCACTGGATGCAGGAAGCCTATGCCCTGGACGCCAGCGACGCGGTGCTGCAAAAGACCCCGTTCAGCTTCGACGTGTCGGTGTGGGAGTTCTTCTGGCCGCTGATGAGCGGTTCGCGCCTGGTGGTTGCAGCGCCCGGTGATCACCGTGATCCGGCCAGGCTGATCAACCTGATCAATCAACAGCAGGTCACCACGCTGCACTTCGTGCCGTCGATGCTGCAGGCTTTCCTGCAGGATCCGGCGGTGTCGACCTGCCAAAGCCTGCAGCGCATCGTATGCAGCGGTGAGGCCCTGCCGGTGGATGCCCAGCAGCAGGTTTTCGCCAAGCTGCCCCAGGCCGGGCTCTACAACCTGTACGGCCCGACCGAAGCCGCCATCGACGTGACCCACTGGACCTGCGTGGACGAAGGCCGCGATGCGGTGCCAATTGGCCGCCCGATCGCCAACCTCGGCTGCTACATCCTCGACAGCCACTTCGAGCCCGTACCGGTCGGCGTGCTCGGCGAGTTGTACCTCGGCGGCATCGGCCTGGCCCGGGGTTACCACCGCCGCCCGGCACTCACTGCCGAACGTTTTGTCGCCCACCCGTTCATCCAGGGCCAGCGCCTGTACCGCACCGGCGACCTGGCACGCTACCGCGCAGACGGCGTGATCGAATATGCCGGGCGTATCGACCATCAAGTCAAGCTGCGCGGCCTGCGCATCGAGCTGGGAGAAATCGAAGCGCGCCTGCTGGAACACGCGTGGGTCCGTGAGGCTGCCGTGCTGGCGGTCGACGGTAAATACCTGGTGGGCTACCTGGTGCTGCAGGACGCTGCCGATGATTGGCGCGAAGTCCTCGGCGCCCACCTGGCCCAGCACCTGCCGGACTACATGGTCCCGGCACAGTGGGTGCTGCTGGAGCAAATGCCCCTGAGCCCCAACGGCAAACTCGACCGCAAGGCCCTGCCCAAACCCGAAGCCACCCATCACTACGAAGCCCCGCAAAGTGCCCTGGAGCAGCAGATCGCGGCGATCTGGGCCGAGGTGCTGGGTGTCGAACAGGTGGGCTTGAACGACAACTTCTTCGAGCGCGGCGGTGACTCGATCATTTCGATCCAAGTGGTCAGCCGCGCCCGCGCCGCCGGTATCCATTTCACCGCCAAGGCGTTGTTCCAGCACCAGACCGTGCGCAGCCTGGCGCGGGTGGCGCAGTTGCAGGTTGCCCAGGTGTTTGACCAGGGCCCGGTGCAGGGCGAGACGCCGTTGCTGCCGTTCCAGCAGCTGTTCTTCGAGATGGACCTGCCGGAGCGCCACCACTGGAACCAGTCCTTGCTGCTGGTGCCACGCGAGCCGGTGCGGGCAGATCGACTGCAAGCGGCCTTGCACGCCATCGTCCACCACCACGATGGGCTGCGCCTGAGCTTCAGCCAGCCCGCCGAAGGGTGGCGGGCCGAGCATGCAGCCGCCACCCCTGAGGTGTTGTGGCAGGCCACGGTGGCGGATGCCGACGAGCTGGCCGCGCTGTGCGAAAAAGCCCAGCGCAGCCTCGACCTGCAACAGGGGCCCTTGTTGCGTGCGGTGCTTGCTGAACTGGCCGATGGTTCCCAGCGCCTGTTGCTGGTCATGCACCACCTGGTGGTGGATGGCGTGTCCTGGCGGGTGTTCCTCGAGGACCTGCAAAGCCTCTACCGCCAACAGCCGTTGCCGGCCAAGACCTCGTCGTTCAAGGCCTGGGCCGAGCGTTTGCAGGCCCATGCCCGCAGCGAAGCGGTACAGCCGCAAAAACACTTCTGGCTGCAACAGCTCCAGGACGTGCCTACCGATCTGCCCTGCCGTGATCCCCATGGCGCGCGTCCTGGCCGCCTGGCGCAGACAGTGGTCAGCCGACTGGACGCCGAGCACACCCGGCAATTACTGCAACAGGCGCCTGCGGCCTATCGCACCCAGATCAACGATCTGCTGCTGACCGCCCTGGCGCGTGTCATCTGCCAGTGGACCGGGCAGGCTTCCAGCCTGATCCAACTGGAAGGCCACGGCCGTGAAGACCTGTTCGAGGATATCGACCTGACCCGCACCCTGGGCTGGTTCACCAGCCTGTTCCCGGTGCGCCTGACCCCGGCCGAATCCCTTGGCGCCTCGATCAAGCAGATCAAGGAGCAACTGCGCGCCGTGCCGGACAAGGGCCTGGGCTTCGGCGCGCTGCGCTACCTCGGCGACGAGGCCACGCGCCAGGCATTCAGCGCGTTGCCGGTGCCGCGCATCACCTTCAATTACCTGGGCCAGATCGACGCCAGCTTTGACCAGCCGGACGGTTTGTTTGTACTCGCAGCGGAAAGCGCCGGAGCCGAGCAGAGCCCGGAGGCGCCGCTGGGCAACTGGCTGACCCTCAACGGCCAGGTATTCGGCGGTGAACTGCACATGGGCTGGACCTTCAGCCCGCTGATGTTCGAGGCCGCGCAGATCGACGCCTTGAGCCAGGCCTTCAGCCGTGAGCTGACGGCATTGGTGGAACATTGCTGCACCCCCGGCAATCACGGCGTGACGGCCTCGGACTTCCCATTGTCACGCCTGAACCAGCATCAGCTTGAGTCCTTGCCGCTGGCCGCCGATGGGATTGACGACATCTACACCTTGTCGCCCATGCAGCAGGGCATGCTGTTCCACACCCTGTACGAACAGGCCGCCGGCGACTACATCAACCAGATCCGCGTGACGGCCGAGGGCCTGGATGTGGCGCGCTTCCAGCAGGCCTGGGATGCCACGGTGCAGGCCCATGACGTGCTGCGCAGCGGGTTTTTCTGGGAGGGTCAGCTGGAGTGGCCATGCCAGGTGGTGTACCGCGAGGCCCGGCTGCCCATCGAACTGCTCGACTGGCGCGCCATGCCGGAGCCGGAGCTGGCGTTGCAAGACCTGCAGCAAGCCCAGCGTCGCCAGGGCTTTGAGCTGGCCAAGGCGCCCCTGGTCCGTCTGGTGCTGGTGCGTACCGACGAGCAACGCCATGAGCTGATCTACACAAGCCATCACATCCTGATGGACGGTTGGAGCAATTCGCGCCTGTTCGGTGAAGTGCTGCAACGTTACGCCGGCGTGGCGGTGCCCGAAGCGGCCGGGCGCTATCGCGATTACATCGGTTGGTTGCAGCAGCGTGATGCCGGTGCGACCGAAACCTTCTGGCGCGAGCAGTTGAGTGCACTGCAAGCGCCGACTCGCCTGGGCCGCAGTCAGCCCATGGCGACGGACGGGCATGGCGAGCACGCGCTGAGCCTGGATCGCCCGCTGACGGGTCGCCTCGAGGCCTTCGCCCGCCGCCATAAAGTCACGCTCAACACCTTGGTCCAGGCGGCGTGGCTGGTCCTGTTGCAGCGCCATAGCGGGCAGGCGGTGGTGTCGTTCGGCGCCACCGTGGCCGGGCGCCCGGCAGACCTCGTGGGGGTGGAGCAGCAGATTGGCCTGTTCATCAATACCCTGCCGGTGATCTGCGCAGTGGAGGGCGAGCAAACCGTGGCCGACTGGTTGCAAAGGGTGCAGGCGCAGAACCTGGCCCTGCGCGAGCATGAACACACCGGGCTGTACGATATCCAGCGCTGGGCCGGGCAGGGCGGTGAAGCCCTGTTCGACAATATCCTGGTGTTCGAGAACTACCCGGTGTCCAAGGCCCTGGAACAGAGTGGCGGCAGCGGTATCCGTTTTGGCCTGCCGGAGTCCCGCGAGCAGACCAACTTCCCGCTGACGGTGCTGGTGGACGTCGGTGACACGCTGTCGGTGCAGTTCAGCTTTGCGCGTGCGCATTTCGACCCGGACACGGTGCAAGCCTACGGTCGCCATCTGCTCAACCTGCTGCAAGCCATGCTCGAGGGCGGCCAGCAGCGCCTCGGCGAACTGACGATGCTCGATGTGGCCGAACGCCGGCAAGTGGTACAGGACTGGAACGCCACGGCGCGGGACTACCCGTTGCAGCACGGCGTGCATCAGCTGATTGAACAGCAGGTGACGCGCACGCCAGGCGCCACGGCACTGGTATTTGCCGAGCAGCGCTTGAGCTACGCCGAGCTGAACCGCCGCGCCAACCGCCTGGCCCATCGCCTGATCGAAGCCGGCGTAGGGCCGGACGTGCTGGTGGGCCTGGCGGTGGAGCGTTCCATCGAAATGGTCGTCGGCCTGCTCGCGGTGCTCAAGGCCGGTGGCGCCTACGTGCCGCTGGACCCGGAATACCCGCGCGAACGCCTGGCCTACATGCTGGAAGACAGCGGTGTGAAGCTGCTGCTGACCCAGGCGCATTTGCGTGAACAGCTGCCCATTCCCCAAGGCCTGGAAACCCTGGTGCTGGGCGAGTCTGCCTTCGAGGGCTACAGCGACGCCAACCCAGGCATCGCCCTGGACGGCGAAAACCTCGCCTACGTGATCTACACCTCGGGCTCCACCGGCCAGCCCAAAGGCGCCGGCAACCGTCATTCGGCATTGCTGAACCGTCTGCACTGGATGCAGGAAGCCTATGCCCTGGACGCCAGCGACGCGGTGCTGCAAAAGACCCCGTTCAGCTTCGACGTGTCGGTGTGGGAGTTCTTCTGGCCGCTGATGAGCGGTTCGCGCCTGGTGGTTGCAGCGCCCGGTGATCACCGTGATCCGGCCAGGCTGATCAACCTGATCAATCAACAGCAGGTCACCACGCTGCACTTCGTGCCGTCGATGCTGCAGGCTTTCCTGCAGGATCCGGCGGTGTCGACCTGCCAAAGCCTGCAGCGCATCGTATGCAGCGGTGAGGCCCTGCCGGTGGATGCCCAGCAGCAGGTTTTCGCCAAGCTGCCCCAGGCCGGGCTCTACAACCTGTACGGCCCGACCGAAGCCGCCATCGACGTGACCCACTGGACCTGCGTGGACGAAGGCCGCGATGCGGTGCCAATTGGCCGCCCGATCGCCAACCTCGGCTGCTACATCCTCGACAGCCACTTCGAGCCCGTACCGGTCGGCGTGCTCGGCGAGTTGTACCTCGGCGGCATCGGCCTGGCCCGGGGTTACCACCGCCGCCCGGCACTCACTGCCGAACGTTTTGTCGCCCACCCGTTCATCCAGGGCGAGCGCCTTTACCGTACCGGCGACCTGGCACGTTACCGCGCAGACGGCGTGATCGAATACGCCGGGCGTATCGACCATCAAGTCAAGCTGCGCGGCCTGCGCATCGAACTGGGGGAAATCGAAGCGCGCCTGCTGGAACACGCGTGGGTGCGCGAGACCGCCGTGCTGGCGGTCGACGGTAAATACCTGGTGGGCTACCTGGTGCTGCAAAACGCCGGGGACGACTGGCGCGATGTGCTCAGCGCCCATCTTGCCCAGCAGTTGCCGGACTACATGGTGCCCGCCCAATGGGTGCTGCTGGAGCAGATGCCTCTGAGCCCCAACGGCAAACTGGATCGCAAGGCTTTGCCCAAGGCGGACGCCAGCTTGCACGCGCGGGCGTACGTCGCGCCGCAGAGCGAGCTGGAACAGCAGATCGCCGCGATCTGGGCCGAAGTCCTGGTGGTACCGCGCGTGGGGTTGAACGACAACTTCTTCGAACTGGGCGGGCACTCGCTGCTGGCGACCCAGATGGTGGTGCGCCTGCGCGAGCAGCTGCACGCCGAATTCGACGTCAAATCGATCTTCACCACCCCGACCCTGGCCGATTTCAGCGCCTATGTGGCAGGCCAGCAGACAAATAATTCGCCGGTGCAGGACGCATTGGCTAAATCCTTGGAGGCTCTCAAACGTCTATCAGCAGAAGATTTGGATAAATTGACTTCCTGAGGGGCGTGGCGTGCAAGCATTAATCGAGTCGGTAGGGTCACTTTCGGCGCAGCAAAAGAAAGCGTTGGCGGTAATGCTCAAGCAGCAAGGCATCAACCTGTTTGAGATTGCCCCGGTTTTCAAGCGCCAGGAAGGTGAGCCTCTTCGGCTCTCTTATGCCCAGGAGCGGCAGTGGTTTTTGTGGCAGTTGGAGCCGCAGAGCACCGCCTATCATGTGCCAAGGGCCTTGCGCCTTACCGGCGAACTGGACGTGGCCGCGTTGCAGCGCAGCTTTGACACACTGGTGCTGCGCCATGAAAGCCTGCGCACGCATTTGCAGGAGGACGGCGACAGTGCCTTGCAGGTGATTGCCGATCAGGTACGGGTGGAGATCGCCCTGGTCGACGCCGAGGAATCCGAACTCAAGGCGCTGGTGGAAGCCGAGATCGCCCAGCCATTCGATTTGCAACAAGGCCCGCTGTTGCGGGTCAAGCTGCTGCGCCTGGCGCCCCAGGAGCATGTGCTGGTGCTGGTGCAGCATCACATCGTCTCCGATGGCTGGTCGATGCAGGTGATGGTCGACGAGCTGGTGCAACTGTACGCCGCCTATGTGCAGGGCCAGGACCTGCAACTGCCGGCCTTGCCGATCCAGTACGCCGACTACGCGCTATGGCAGCGCAGCTGGATGGAGGCGGGCGAGCGTGAGCGCCAATTGGGTTACTGGAAAGGCATGCTCGGCGGCGATCAACCGGTCCTCGAAATGCCCATGGACCGTCCACGGCCAGCGCTACAGAGCTACCGCGGGGCCAGGCTGGACCTGACCCTGGAAGCCTCTCTGGTGGCAGGCCTCAAGACCTTGGCGCAGCGTGAGGGTGTGACGATCTTCATGCTGTTGCTGGCGTCGTTCCAGGCTGTGCTGCACCGCTACAGCGGCCAGGGTGACATCCGCATCGGCGTGCCGGTGGCCAACCGTAATCGGGTGGAGACCGAGCGCCTGATCGGCTTTTTCGTCAACACGCAAATCCTCAAGGCCGATATCGACGGCCAGATGACCTTCCGTGAACTGCTGCAGCAGACCCGCCAACGCGCGGTCGAGGCCCAGGCCCATCAGGACCTGCCGTTCGAACAGCTGGTGGAAGCGCTGCAGCCCGAGCGCAGCCTGAGCTACAACCCGTTGTTCCAAGTGATGTTCAACCACCAGACCGACACTCAGCGCGGTGGCGGCAGCGTAACGGGGTTGCAAGTGCAAGGGCTGGAGTGGGACAGCAAGACGTCGCAGTTCGACCTCAGTCTCGACACTCAGGAGTCGGCTGACGGTATCCAGGCGTCGCTGACCTATGCCACTGACTTGTTCGACGCCCCGGGCCTGGAGCGCTTCCTTGCCCATTGGCATCGCCTGTTGCACCGGGTGGCCCAGGATTGCGGTGGCCGTATCGGTGAATTGCCCCTGTTGGATGATGCCCAGTGGCAGCAACAGGTGCACGGCTGGAACCACACGCCCATGGCGTTTGCGCAGGACGAGGGCGTGCATCGGTTGCTGGAGGCCCAGGCGCAAGCGCGCCCCGACGCCATTGCCCTGGTGTGCAACGGCCAGGCGCTGAGTTACGGCGAGCTGAACTGTTGCGCCAACCGCCTGGCCCATCGCCTGCGCGCTGCGGGTGTCGGGCCGGACGTGCTGGTGGCGGTGGCCCTCGACCGCTCGGTGGACATGGTCTTGGCCCTGCTGGCGACGCTGAAGGCCGGTGGCGCCTACGTGCCGCTCGATCCGCAATTCCCGGCGGACCGGCTGGCCTTCATGCTGGAAGACAGCCGCGCTCGCGTGCTATTGACTGCCGGCGACCTGCACCAACGCCTGCCCCTGGCGGCCGACCAGCAGGTGTTGTTCATGGACGCGCAGCAAGACGCACGCTACAGCAGCGCCAACCCCGAGGTGGCACTGACGGGCGAGCACCTGGCCTATGTGATCTACACCTCCGGTTCCACCGGCAAGCCCAAGGGCGTGATGGTGCGTCATGGCGCACTGAGCAGCTTCACCCATGGCATGGCCAGCACCCTGGCCATTGGCGCTGACGCGCGGCTGTTGTCGTTGACCACGTTCTCGTTCGATATCTTTGCCCTGGAACTCTACGTGCCACTGGCGACGGGAGCGACGGTGGTGCTGGCCGACAAGGAAGTGTCCCTGGACCCCGAGGCGATTCTGGGTCTGGTGCAGCGCGATGCGATCAGTGTGGTGCAAGCCACACCCTCGACCTGGCGCATGCTTCTGGACAGCGAACGCCGTGCCTTGCTGCACGGGGTCAAGTGCCTGTGCGGTGGCGAAGCGTTGCCGGCCGACCTGGCCCAGCGCATGCTGGCCCAGCAGGGCACGGTGTGGAACCTGTATGGCCCGACCGAAACCACTATTTGGTCGGCGGCCCATGAGTTGGTCGAGCCGGTGCCCTTTGTCGGGCGGCCGATCGCCAACACCTCATTGTTCATTCTTAATGCCGATCTCGTGCCGTGCCCGGTAGGCGCTGCAGGCGAGCTGCTGATCGGCGGTGTCGGCCTGGCCCGGGGGTATCACGGCCGGGCTGCGTTGACCGCCGAGCGTTTTGTGCCCAGCCCGTTTGCGCGCAACGGCGAGCGGCTTTATCGCACAGGTGACCTGGCGCGCTATCGCGCGGATGGCGTGGTCGAGTACATCGGCCGCGTCGACCATCAGGTCAAGGTGCGTGGGTTCCGTATCGAACTGGGAGAGATTGAGGCGTGCCTGCGTGAGCAGCGTGCGATCCGCGAAGCCGTGGTGGTGGCCGAGCATGACCAGTTGCTGGCCTATCTGGTCACCCGGCACCCGGTGTCGGATGAGGAGCAGGTCACCCTGCGCGAGCGGTTCAAGGCCGCCCTGCGCGAGCAGTTGCCGGAGTACATGGTGCCGGCCTACCTGGTGTTTTTGGAGCGGATGCCACTGACGCCCAATGGCAAGCTCGACCGCAAGGCGTTGCCCAAACCTGATGCCGCTGCCCTGCTAAAACGCTTTGTGCCGCCTGTCACCGAACGCGAGTGCCAGGTCGCGGCCATCTGGGCCGAGGTGCTGGGGTTGCCTCAGGTTGGCCTGGAGGATCACTTCTTCGAAATCGGTGGGCACTCGTTGCTGGCCACGCGGGTGGTGTCTCGTGTACGCCAGTCACTGGGTATCGATGCACCGTTGAAAGGCCTGTTCGAACAGCCGGTGCTTGGCCGGTTCGTGCAGGCGTTGTCAGGCACCGTGCTGGACTCGCCGCCGATCCTGCTGTTGGCACGTGATCAAGCCCTGGCGCTGTCCTATGCCCAGGAGCGGCAGTGGTTCCTCTGGCAACTGGAGCCGCAGAGCACCGCGTATCACATCCCGGCGGCCCTGCGCTTGCGCGGCGCCCTGGATCGCCGGGCCTTGCAACGTAGCTTCGATAGGCTGCTTGAACGGCATGAAACCCTGCGTACCGTGTTTGTCGTGGATGGCGAGCGCACGGTACAGCGGATCGATGCGCCGACCGCGTTGCTGATCGAAAACGAGGTTCTGCACAGTGATGAGCCGGGCAGCTTGAAGGTCCAGGTCGAAGCAGAAATCGCTCGTCCGTTCGACTTGTGCAAAGGCCCGCTGCTGCGGGTCAAGCTGTTGCGCCTGGCCGCGGACGATCATGTGCTGGTGCTGGTGCAGCACCACATCATCTCCGACGCCTGGTCGATGGAGGTCATGGTCGATGAGCTGGTGCAAGCTTATGCTGCGTTCAGCCAGGGCCTGGAGCCTCAGTTGCCGACACTGCTGGTTCAATATGCCGATTATGCGGTGTGGCAGCGTGGATGGATGGAGGCGGGCGAGCAGGCCCGCCAGCTGGCCTACTGGGCTGAACGCCTGGCCGGTGAGCAGCCCGTGTTGGAGCTGCCGCTGGATCATCCACGCCCGGCGGTACAAAGCCATCGCGGCGCACGCCTGGACCTGGTGCTGGACGCCGCGCTGGCGAGCGAACTGCAGGCTTTGGCCCAGCGTCAGGGCGCGACCCTGTTCATGGTGTTGCTGGCGTCCTTCCAGGCCTTGTTGTATCGCTACAGCGGCCAATCGGATATTCGCGTCGGCGTGCCGATTGCCAACCGCAACCGGGTCGAGACCGAGCGTCTGATTGGTTTCTTCGTCAATACCCAAGTGCTGAAGGCCGATATCACCGGTGAGTTGTCGTTTGTCGAATTGTTGCAGCAGGTCAAGCACACGGCCCTGGACGCGCAAGCGCATCAGGACCTGCCGTTCGAGCAGTTGGTGGAGGCGTTGCAGCCGGAACGCAGCCTGAGCCATAGCCCGTTGTTCCAAGTGATGTTCAACCACCAGTCCGATGCGCGCGACGAGGCGGGCGCGCAGTCGATTCCGGGTTTGCAGGTCGAAGGTCTGGAATGGGATAGTCACACTGCACACTTTGACTTGAGCCTGGATACCCAGGCGTCCGCGGACGGGCTCTGGGCATCGTTGACCTACGCGACAGATCTGTTCGAGGCGGCCACCATTGGACGCATGGCCCAGCATTGGCTTGGCCTGCTGCGGGCGGTGGTGAAGACACCGACCCATCCTATTGCGTGCTTGCCATTGCTGGCGGCTGAAGAACAGCACACGCTGCTGCAGGCCTGGAATACCAATTGCCCGGCGGCTGCGTGGCAGAGCGGCGTCCATCGCCTGTTCGAGGCCCAGGTGCTGCAACGCCCGCAAGCGGTGGCACTGGTACTCGATGGCGAGTCACTGACCTATGACGCGCTCAATCGGCAAGCCAACAGTCTGGCTCATTGCCTGGTGGCAGAGGGCGTGGGTCCGGAAGTGTTGGTGGGGGTCGCAGTAGAGCGCTCCTTTGCCATGGTGGTCAGCCTGTTGGCGGTCCTTAAGGCCGGTGGTGCCTATGTGCCGCTCGACCCGCAGTACCCGCGCGAACGCCTGGCTCATATACTCGAAGACAGTGGCGTGCGCCTGGTGCTGATCCAGTCCCGTGTGCCGATGGCGTTGCCCGCAGGCGTTGCTGTCTTGGCGATCGATACGGTCTCGCTGGCGTCGTACGCCGAGGAAAACCTTAGCGCAACAGTCGGGCCGCACAACCTGGCCTATGTGATCTATACCTCCGGCTCGACCGGTAAACCCAAGGGCGTGGCGATCGACCATGGCGCCTTGAGCGAATTCGCGAGCATTGCCGCCGGTTATTCCAAGCTGACTGAGAATGACCGCGTACTGCAGTTTGCGACCCTGAACTTCGATGGGTTCGTCGAGCAGTTGTATCCGGCGCTCACCCACGGCGCAGCCGTGGTACTGCGTGGCCCGGAACTGTGGGACAGCGGGCGCCTGTACCGCGAAATCCTGCAACAAGGCATTACCCTGGCCGACTTGCCGACGGCCTACTGGAACGTGTTCCTGCTCGACTGTCTGGCAGCCGGACCGCGTACCTATGGTGCCTTGCGGCAAATGCATATCGGTGGCGAAGCCATGCCGCTGGACGGTCCCGCACAATGGTTGCGTGCGGGCCTGGGGCATGTGCGACTGCTCAACACCTATGGACCGACCGAGGCCACGGTGGTCTCCAGTGTGCTGGACTGCACCTCGGGCGATGACGTCATTGGCGCCACCGCCAGCCCGATTGGTCGCTCCCTGCCGGGGCGTGCTTTGTACGTGCTGGACCGGGACCTCAACCTCGCGCCGTTGGGCGCCGTGGGCGAGTTGTATATCGGCAGCGCCTGTGGTCTGGCGCGCGCTTACCTGAACCGGCCATTGCTGACGGCCGAACGCTTTGTCGCTGATCCTTTCAGCGGTAACGGCGATCGCCTGTACCGTACCGGGGATCTGGCGCGTTACCGTGCCGATGGCGTGATCGAATACGTAGGGCGGGTCGATCATCAAGTCAAGATCCGCGGTTTCCGTATCGAGCTGGGTGAAATCGAAGCCCTGTTGCTGGCCCAGGCGGGTGTTCGTGAGGCCGTGGTGTTGGCGGTGAACAACCAGTTGCTGGCCTATCTGGTGGCCGAACAGCCAGACACCCGCGCATTGGACGAAGCGCTCAAGGCGGTACTGCGTGAGCAATTGCCGGACTATATGGTGCCGGCCCACCTGATGTTCCTTGAGCGCCTGCCGCTGAACCCCAACGGCAAGCTGGATCGCCAGGCATTGCCAAAACCGGATGCGAGCCTTTCGCTGCAAACCTGGGTCGCGCCGGTCAGTGCACTTGAGGTGCAAGTGGCGGCGATGTGGGCGGATATCCTCGGGGTGGAGCGCGTCGGCCTCATGGATCACTTCTTCGAGCTGGGCGGGCACTCGCTGCTGGCCATGCAAGTGGCCTCGCGACTGCGCCAGGCGCTGGCATTGGAAGTGCCGCTCAAGGTGCTGTTCGAACAGCCGCGCCTGCAAGGATTTGTCGCCGCGCTGCTCGCGCTCGAAGCGAGTGAGGGTGCCAAGGCGCCGGCGCTGGTTCCCGTGGCACGTGACCACGGCTTGCCGCTGTCATATGCCCAGGAACGGCAGTGGTTCCTCTGGCAACTGGACCCAGGCAGCGCCGCTTACCACGTGCCCAGCGCGCTGCGCCTGAAGGGGCCGTTGGATCAAGCTGCGCTGCAACAAAGCTTTGACCGCCTGGTGGCGCGTCATGAGAGCCTGCGCACTCTGTTGCGCCAGGAAAACCACGGCGCCGTGCAAATCGTGGCTGAGCCTGCACCTGTCACCATCACCCGTAGCGACGTGCTGGAGGCTGACCTCCAAGCCACCGTGGAGGCTAAGATAGCGCTCACGTTCAACCTGGAGCAGGGCCCGCTGCTGCGTGTTGAGCTGCTGCGCATCGCTGATGAAGACCATGTACTGGTGCTGGTACAGCACCATATCGTTTCCGATGGTTGGTCGATGCACGTCATGGTCGATGAACTGGTGCAACTGTATGGTGCGTTCAGCCAGGGTCAAGACCTGCAGTTGCCTGCACTGCCGATTCAATATGCCGATTACGCCGTATGGCAACGCGACTGGATGGATGCTGGCGAGAAAGAGCGCCAACTCGCCTACTGGCTTGATCTGCTGGCAGGTGAACAACCCGTGCTTGAGTTGCCGTTCGACTTCCAGCGCCCGGCGGAGCAAAGCCATCACGGTGCGCGTTTGCACCTGGAGTTGCCGACCACACTGGTGTCCGGCCTCAACGCCTTGGCCCAGCGCGAAGGCGTGACGATGTTCATGCTGTTGCTGGCTTCGTTCCAGACCTTACTGCATCGCTACAGTGGTCAGGAAGACATCCGCGTCGGTGTGCCGATTGCCAACCGCAATCGCGTTGAAACTGAACGGCTCATTGGCTTTTTCGTCAACACTCAGGTGCTCAAGGCTGATATCGATGGGCAAACCACCGTTGCCCAGTTGCTGCAGCAGGTCAAGCAGCGCGCGCTGGACGCCCAGGCCCATCAGGACTTGCCGTTCGAGCAATTGGTAGAGGCGCTGCAGCCGGAGCGCAGCCTGAGTCTGAACCCGTTGTTTCAGGTGATGTTCAACCACCAGGTGGCCAACCGCCAGGCTTTCGCGGAGCACGCGTCGAGTGAGCTGAGTGTCGAAGGGCTGGCCTGGAACAGCCACACCGCGCATTTCGATCTTGACCTGGACGTCCACGAGTGGGGTGAGGGGCTGAGTGCTTCACTGGGGTATGCCACCGATCTGTTTGCCCCAGCGACCATCGAGCGAATGGCCGACCACTGGCAGAACCTGTTGCAGGCGATGGTTGCCGACCAACAGCAACCCATCAGCCAACTCAACCTGCTGGACCAGGATGAGCAACGACATATCCTGCAGCTGTGGAACCAGACCGACGCCGGCTTCTCGGCCGAGCGTCTGGTACACGAAATGGTTGCCGACCGCGCCGCCGAAAACCCCGCTGCGGTGGCGGTCAAGTTCGATGCGCAAACCCTGAGTTATGGCGAGCTGGACCGCCAGGCCAACCGCCTGGCCCATGCCCTGGTCGCCCGTGGCATCGGCCCCGAAGTGCGCGTGGCGATTGCCATGCCGCGCAGTGCCGAGAGCCTGGTGGCGTTCCTCGCGGTGATGAAAGCCGGCGGCGTGTATGTGCCGCTGGATATCGAATACCCGCGTGATCGCCTGCTGTACATGATGCAGGACAGCCGCGCGCAACTGCTGCTGACCCATTCCAGTGCGTTGCCGCAACTGCCGATTCCCGACGGCATGCAGACGCTGGCCATCGATCGCACCGAGGCTTGGGCCGACTACAGCGACACCACGCCGGCGGTAAAATTGCACGGCGACAACCTCGCCTACGTGATCTACACCTCCGGCTCCACCGGCCTGCCCAAGGGCGTGGCGGTGTCCCACGGCCCGTTGGTGGCGCACATCATCGCTACCGGCGAGCGTTATGAAACATCGCCGGCCGATTGCGAACTGCACTTCATGTCGTTCGCCTTCGACGGCTCCCACGAAGGCTGGATGCATCCGCTGATCAACGGCGCCAGCGTGCTGGTCCGTGACGACAGCCTGTGGTTGCCCGAGTACACCTACGCGCAGATGCACCGTCACAACGTGACCATGGCGGTGTTCCCGCCGGTGTACCTGCAACAACTGGCCGAGCATGCCGAGCGCGACGGTAATCCACCGAAAGTGCGGGTGTACTGCTTCGGTGGTGATGCCGTGGCCCAGGCCAGCTATGACCTGGCCTGGCGCGCGCTCAAGCCGACCTACCTGTTCAACGGCTACGGCCCGACCGAAACCGTGGTCACGCCACTGCTGTGGAAGGCGCGCAAGGGCGACCCCTGCGGCGCCGTCTATGCGCCAATCGGCACGCTGCTGGGCAACCGCAGCGGCTACGTGCTGGACGCGCAACTCAACCTGCAACCCATCGGCGTCGCCGGTGAGCTGTACCTGGGCGGCGAGGGTGTAGCCCGTGGATACCTGGAACGTCCGGCGCTGACCGCCGAACGTTTCGTGCCGGACCCGTTCGGCACGCCGGGCAGTCGCGTGTATCGCAGCGGCGACCTGACCCGTGGTCGTCCGGATGGCGTGGTGGATTACCTCGGGCGTGTCGACCATCAGGTGAAGATCCGTGGTTTCCGCATCGAACTGGGGGAAATCGAAGCGCGCCTGCGTGAGCAGGACAGCGTCGGTGAAACGGTGGTCGTGGCCCAGGACGGCCCGACCGGAAAACAGCTGGCGGCCTATGTGGTTCCGGTGTCCGCCCCGTCCAACGAAGCCGAGTTCCGTGACGCGTTGCGCCGCGCACTCAAGACCCGCCTGCCGGACTACATGATCCCGGCGCATTTCATCTTCCTGGCGCAAATGCCGTTGACCCCCAACGGCAAGCTCGACCGCAAGGGCCTGCCGCAACCGGATGTGAGCCAGATGCAGCAAGCATATGTCGCACCGCAGAGCGAGCTGGAACGGCAGATCGCTGCCATCTGGGCCGATGTACTGCGCCTGCCGCGTGTGGGCTTGAATGACAACTTCTTTGAGCTGGGTGGCGACTCGATCATTTCGATCCAGGTAGTTAGCCGTGCACGGCAGGCCGGTGTTCGATTTACGCCCAAGGACCTGTTTCAGCATCAGACCGTACTGAGCCTGGCAGCAGTTGCCCAGGCGGGCGGGGAGGGCCTTGTGATCGAGCAAGGGCCGGTCACCGGCGAAGCGTTGCTGTTGCCGATACACCAGTACTTTTTCCAGGCAGACATTGCCGAGCGTCACCACTGGAACCAATCCGTGGTCCTGCGCCCGGGCGAACGACTGGATGGCGCGACATTGCGCACCGCCCTGGCAGCGCTGCTGGAGCATCACGACGCATTGCGCCTGAGTTTCAGCCCGCAAGCGGCCGGCTGGCAGGCTCACTACCGAGGGGTTGAAACCCAAGACGAGCTGCTCTGGCAAACCGCCCTCGATACCATTGAGGCGCTTGAGCCCTTGGGCCTGCAGGCACAACGCAGCCTGGATCTGTCAGAAGGGCCGCTGATGCGTGCGGTGCTGGTCGAGTTGCCGGATGCATCGCAACGGCTGTTGCTGGTGATTCACCACCTGGTGGTGGACGGCGTGTCATGGCGGATCCTGCTCGAAGACCTGCAGACCGCCTACACCCAACTGCAGGCTGGGCAGGCGGCTGTGCTGCCGGCTAAGAGCAGTTCGATCCAGGCATGGGGCAAGCGATTACAGGCTCATGCGCATAGCCCGGCACTGCAGGAAGAACTGCGGTTCTGGAAGGCGCAGCTGCAAGGCGTCGATGCCGATCTGCCTTGCGATAACCCGCAAGGTGGTTTGCACAATTCACTGGCTCTGAGCGTGGGCACGCACCTCGATCAATCCTATACCCGACGCCTGCTGCAAGAGGCTCCGGCGGCATACCGTACGCAGATCAATGACCTGCTACTGACCGCGTTATCCCGGGTCATCACACGGTGGACGGGCGGCGAATCGCTGTTGGTCAAACTTGAAGGGCACGGTCGTGAGGATCTGTTCGAGGACGTCGACCTGACCCGCACAGTCGGTTGGTTCACCAGCATGTACCCGCTGGCGCTGACCCCGGCCACGTCCCTGGCCGACTCGATCAAGGGTATCAAGGAGCAATTGCGCGCTGTCCCGGATAAAGGGATTGGCTTCGGCGCACTGCGCTACTTGGGCGATGACCAGGCCCGGCAGGTATTGGGCGGGCTGGCGCAGCCACGGATCACCTTCAATTACCTGGGGCAGTTCGACGGCAGTTTCAATGATGCTGCGGCACAGGCCTTCTTCACCCCTACGGGCGAAAGTGCTGGCGCTGACCAGAGCGAGCACGCCTTGCTGGGTAACTGGTTGGAAATCAACGGGCAGGTGTACGGCGGTGAACTGAACCTGAGCTGGAGCTTCAGCCGCGAGATGTTCAGCGAGGTCACCGTACAACGCCTGGCCGATGGCTATGCGCAGGAACTCAAGCATTTGATCGAGCATTGCTGCCTGGCCGCACATCAGGGCGTGACGCCGTCGGACTTCCCGCTGGCCCGACTCAGCCAGGCACAGCTGGACCAGTTTGCGTTAGCTACCGTCGATGATGTGTACCCGCTGTCGCCGATGCAGCAGGGCATGTTGTTCCACGCCTTGTACGAGCCCCAGGCGGGCGACTATGTCAACCAGATGCGCGTGAATGTTGAGGGCCTGGACATCGCTCGTTTCCGTGAAGCCTGGCAGGCAGCGCTGGATAACCATGACATTCTGCGTACCGGCTTCATCTGGGACGGGGATCTTGCGCAGCCTCTGCAAGTGGTGCATCGCCAGGTACAAATGCCGTTTATCGAAACAGAGTGCCCGGAAGGTGCCGATCAGCAGCAGCAACTGGATCAGTTGGCCGATGCGCAGCGCTTGCAAGGCTTCGCGCTGGAGAGCCCGCCGTTGGTGCGCATTGCCCTGGCGCACACCGGCCCGCAACGTTGCCATCTGATCTACACCAGCCACCATATCCTGATGGATGGCTGGAGCAGCTCCCAACTGCTCGGCGAAGTTCTGGGGCGTTACGCTGGCCATGTGCCGCAGGCTCAGGTCGCGCGTTACCGGGACTTTATCGCCTGGCTGCAATCCCAGGATAAAACCCTGCGCGAAGCCTTCTGGAAGACCCAGCTGGCCAGCTTGGATGAGCCGACACGTCTGTTCCAGGCGCTGCCTCGCAACAAGGATGTGAGGGCGTCCGGGTTGGGTGAATACGCCCATGAGCTGGATGCCGTGGGCATGGCCCGCCTCAAGGCCTTTGCCCAAGGCCAGAAGATCACCCTCAACACCCTGGTGCAGTCCGCCTGGTTGCTGTTGCTGCAACGCTACACCGGGCAGGACACCGTGGCCTTCGGCGCCACAGTATCGGGACGCCCCGCGGACCTGCGCGGTGTTGAGCAGCAAGTTGGGTTGTTCATCAATACCTTGCCAGTGGTAGCAACTCCTCGCCCGGATATGCCCGCGTCGCAATGGATGCAACAGATCCAGCAACAGAACCTTGCGTTGCGCGAGCATGAACACACGCCGTTGTTCGAGCTGCAACGCCTGGCCGGGCTGGGGGGCGAGGCGTTGTTCGACACCATTCTGGTGTTCGAGAACTACCCTGTATCGGAGGTGCTGGAGCAGGGTGCCCCGCAAGGGGTGCGGTTTGGCAGTGTCAGCAGCCGGGAACAGACGCACTATCCGCTGTCGATCGCCGTCGGTGTCGGCGAAACCCTGACGTTGCACTACAGCTATGACCGCAGTGAGGTCGACGGCCCCACGGTTGAACGTCTCAACCGGCATCTGCTGCACCTGTTGGCAGAGCTGGTCGCCAAGCCCCATGCGGCTCTGGCACAGTTGACGTTGTTGACAGAGTCGGAGCACCTGGCCCTGCTGGAGCAAGGCAACGGGTTGCCGAGCGAGACCTCTTGGCAGTCTGTCCAGCAGCAATTCGAACAGCAGGTGCGCCGCACGCCACAGGCAACCGCTGTGATCTTCGGCGAGCAGCAGTTGACCTACGATGCGCTGAACCGACGTGCCAATCGCCTGGCGAATGGGCTGATCAAGCAAGGTGTAGGCCCGGATTCGCTGGTAGGTATCGCGCTGGAGCGTTCTTTCGACATGCTGGTCGGGCTGCTGGCGATCCTCAAGGCCGGTGGTGCGTATGTACCGCTTGACGCCGACTACCCCGAAGAGCGCCTGGCCTACATGCTTAAGGACAGCGGCGTGAAGTGGCTACTGACTCAGTCGCACCTGAACCTGCCGTTGGCCGATGACGTGCAGTGCCTGAGCCTTGAAGGTGATCAATGCTGGTTGAGCGGGTGCGGTGAAACCGATCCGCAGGTGCCCGTCAACGGTTATAACCTGATGTACGTGATCTACACCTCCGGCACCACCGGCAACCCGAAAGGTGTGGGTGTGACACACGAAGCATTGGCGCAACGCTTGCAATGGATGCAGGACACCTACGCATTGCAGGCCGACGATGTGCTGTTGCAGAAAGCCCCGATGAGTTTTGACGTATCGGTATGGGAGTGTTTCTGGCCGCTGATCAGCGGCAGCCGGCTAGTGATAGCGGCCCCGGGCGAACATCGGGATCCGGTTCGCCTGGTGGAGTTGATCCAGGCATTTGGCGTGACCACGCTGCACTTTGTGCCCTCGCTGTTGCAATTGTTCATGGATACGCCGGGCGTCGCCCAGTGCACCCGCGTGCGTAGGGTGTTCTCAGGCGGTGAAGCGTTGGCCGCCGATTTGCGCGATCAGATCCTGCGGACCCTGCCCGGCGTAACATTGCACAACCGTTACGGGCCGACCGAAACGACGATCAACGCGACCTGGTGGGCGTGCTCCCTTGAGGACGGCACCCGTTCGCCGATTGGCCGGCCATTGGACGGTGTGATTTGCCGGGTACTGGACGGTGATCTGAACCCGGTCCCGATCGGTGTTGCCGGCGAGTTGTGCGTGGGGGGAGCCGGTTTGGCGCGCGGCTATCTCGGACGTCCGGGGTTGTCGGCCGAGCGCTTTATCGCGGACCCGTTCGGCGGCGCCGGTTCACGCCTGTATCGGACCGGCGACCGTGTGCGCTGGGCCGAGGATGGCGCGCTGGAGTACCTGGGGCGCCTGGACCATCAGATCAAGATTCGCGGCTTCCGCGTGGAGCTGGAGGAAGTTCGTGCGCTGGTGCTGCTCCAGGCCGGAGTGGCCCAGGCCGAGGTCGTCCTGCGCCAGGACGGTGTTGGCGGCCAATTGATAGGCTACTACGTGGCCCTCCCAACGGTACTCGATGAGATCGATCACGCTCAGGCGTTGCGTCATGCCCTGCAGGCGCTACTGCCGGACTACATGGTGCCCAAACAGTTCGTGCGCCTGTCGCACATGCCGTTGAGCCCCAGCGGCAAACTGGACCGTAAGGCCCTGCCGGAGCCCGACAGCCATGTTTTGCAAGGTGAATATGTGGCGCCTTGCAGCGACCTTGAACAGCACCTGGCGGCAATCTGGCAAGACGTGCTGGATGTTGAGCAAGTGGGGTTGAATGACAACTTCTTCGAGCTGGGCGGGCACTCGTTGCTGGTGATCAATGTGATGTCGCGCATTCAGCTGGACCTGGGCGTGAAGATCAGCGTGCACGAGCTGTTCCAGCATGCCCAGCTCAGGGAACTGGCAGCGCATTTACAGGGTCAGGGCGGCGGCATAAGCACTGAGAAACTGTCGTTCCTAGATTCACTCCTCGACGAAATGGAGCAGCTGTAATGGACGGCCAGATGGCGTACAAAATCATGCAGCGCTTTATCGGGCTGCCGCTGGAACAGCGCAAGGTGTACCTGCAGAGGATGCTGCAGGAAGGCGTTTCGCCGGGCAACCTGCCGATCCCGAAGGTACGGCGAGAGGCGCCCTCCCTGACGCTCTCGTATGCTCAGGAGCGGCAATGGTTTCTCTGGCAATTGGATCCGCAGAGCGCTGCATACCATATCCCCAGCGCTTTGCGGCTCAGGGGGCATCTGGATGTTACGGCGCTGCAAAAGAGCTTTGAACACCTGATAGCCCGACACGAGAGTTTGCGCACGCGGTTTCGCCAGGTCGGTGAGGACATGCAGCAGGAAGTCCAGCCTGCATACCTCGTGACACTGGTGCCTGAAACCATTGATGAAAGCCAGTTGAAAGCGCGCGTCGAACAGGAAATTGCGCAACCCTTTGACCTGGAGCGCGGCCCGTTGCTGCGCATGACGCTCCTGCGTCTGGCAGAGCAGGACCATGTGCTGGTCCTGGTGCAGCACCACATCATTTCCGACGGTGGGTCGATGCAAGTGATGGTGGAGGAAGTGATACAGGCCTATGGCGCCTACACCCATGGGCGTGAGTTTGAGTTGCCTGAACTGCCAATCCAGTACACCGACTACGCCCTGTGGCAGCGCAGTTGGATGGAAGCGGGGGAAAAGGACCGCCAACTGGAATATTGGCGCAGCCTGCTCGGCGGCGACCAGCCGGTGCTGGAACTGCCGTTGGACCGGCCACGCCCGGCGGTCCAGAGTTTTCGCGGTGCTTCCCTGGACCTGGTGCTGGATGAGCGCGTGGTAGCGGGTGTCAACGCCTTGGCTCAGCGTGAGGGCGCCACCGGTTTCATGGTGCTGCTGGCCTCCTTTCAGGTGTTGTTGCATCGCTACAGCGGGCAACAGGACATCCGTATCGGTGTGCCGACCGCCAACCGTAACCGGGTCGAGACGCAGCGCCTGGTCGGCTTCTTCGTCAATACCCAGGTGCTGAAGGCCGAGGTGGACGAGCACACCAGCGTGCTGGCGCTGTTGCGCCAAGCCCGCCAACGGGTGCTGGAAGCCCAGGCGCATCAAGACTTGCCGTTCGAACAACTGGTGGAAGCGCTTCGTCCCGAACGCAGCTTGAGTTACAGCCCATTGTTCCAGGTCATGTTCAACCATCAGAACCGTGGCGCTGGCAGTACAAGCGAGCCGGGAAGCTCCGGCCTGGTGTTGGAGGGCCTGGACTGGGAGAGCCGAACCGCTCAGTTCGACCTTAGCTTGAATGTTGTGCAGGAGGCATCGAGCATTCGGGCTTCCTTTGTCTACGCGACCGACCTGTTCGACGCAGCAACCATCGAGCGCATGGCGCAGCACTGGCAACGACTGTTGAGTGCAATGGTTGCAACGCCGGAGGCCCTGGTCGACTCTCTGGCAATCCTGGACGCAGCAGAGCGCCGGCAGATCGTCGATGGCTGGAATGCCACTGCTGTCGATTACCCCCTTGAAAAGACCGTGCACCAACTGTTTGAAGCCCACGCCGAACATGACCCGCATCGGCCAGCCCTGGTGTTTGGCGCGCAGCAGTTGAGCTATGCCGTCCTGAACCATCGCGCCAACCGCCTGGCCCATGCCTTGATCGCACGTGGTGTCGGTCCGGACGTGTTGGTGGGCGTGGCAATGGAGCGTTCCGTGGAAATGGTCGTCGCCTTGTTGGCGATCCTCAAGGCTGGAGGAGCCTACGTGCCTGTGGACCCGGATTACCCCGCGGAGCGCCAGGCCTATACGCTGGAGGACAGTGCGGTAAGCCTGTTGCTCAGCCAGTCGCACTTGAGCCTGCCGGCCGCCGACAGCGTGTTGCGTATTGACCTGGACCGCGATGAGCGTTGGCTGGACGCGTACAGCGAGGCCAACCCTGACGTAGCCCTCAGCGGTGAACACCTTGCCTATGTGATCTACACCTCCGGTTCCACCGGCAAGCCCAAGGGCGCGGGCAACAGCCATGCAGCCTTGACCAACCGCTTGTGCTGGATGCAACAGGCGTATGCATTGTGTGCCGGTGATACGGTGCTGCAGAAGACGCCGTTCAGTTTTGATGTGTCGGTGTGGGAGTTCTTCTGGCCATTGCTCAGCGGCGCGCGATTGGTGATGGCGGCACCCGGCGATCACCGTGATCCGACGAAGCTGGTGGAGGTGATCACGCGCGAATCTGTCACCACGCTGCACTTTGTGCCGTCGATGCTGCAAGCCTTCCTGCAGGACTGCCTAGTGGGCCGTTGCAGCAGTGTGCAGCGCATCATCTGTAGCGGCGAAGCCTTACCGGTGGATGCGCAACAACAAGTCTTCGCCAAGCTGCCTCAGGCCCACCTTTATAACCTCTACGGGCCTACGGAAGCAGCCATTGATGTCACCAGCTGGGCCTGCATTGACGAAGGCAAGGACGCGGTGCCCATTGGCAAACCCATTGCCAACCTGAGGTGTCATATCATGGACGCTAACCTTGAACCGGTGCCGATCGGTGTGCTCGGAGAGTTGTACCTGGCAGGCAAGGGGCTGGCACGTGGGTATCATCGTCGGCCAGTGTTGACCGCCGAGCGATTTGTCGCCAGCCCGTTCGGGGGCGGCGAGCGCATGTACCGCACTGGAGACCTGGCGCGTTATCGTCCCGATGGGGTGATCGAGTACGCCGGGCGTATTGACCATCAAGTCAAGCTGCGCGGCCTGCGGATCGAGTTGGGTGAGATCGAAGCGCGCCTGCTTGAGCATGACGGGGTTCGCGAGACCGCCGTGCTGGCGCTGGACGGCACACAATTGGTCGGCTACGTGGTGCTCGATCAGCCAATGCCGCACTGGCGAGAAACCCTCACGGCCTATCTATCGACTCATCTGCCGGCGTTTATGGTGCCGGCCCAGTGGGTCTTGCTGGACAGTATGCCATTGAGCCCCAACGGCAAACTTGAGCGCAAGGCACTGCCGCGCCCCGAAACCGCCGTTCAGCGACGCGAGTATGTGGCGCCGCATTCGGCGCTCGAACACCAGGTCGCGCAGATCTGGCAACAGGTGCTGGGTACCGAGCGGGTTGGCCTGGACGATAACTTTTTTGAACTGGGCGGTCATTCATTGCTGTTGCTGGTGGTGAAAGAACGCCTGGCGGCTCAATGCGGGTTGATGCTCACGGTCAACCAATTGATGACGCGCCCAACCGTTAGGGCGTTGGCGGGCAGCGCGTCGGATGAACGAGCGCGCTCGCTGCTCGTTGACTTGAATGGCCAGCAGGGCGGGCCGTCATTGTTTCTGTTTCACCCGAGTTTCGGTTCAGTGCACTGCTACAAGGCGCTTGGCATGGCCTTGCGCTCGGAGATGCCGGTACAGGGCGTTATTTGTCGGGCTCTGCTTGATCCGCAAAGCCAGGTGCCGACGTGGGATGCCATGGTTCAGGACTATACCCATCAGGTTCTTGCGAGCCAGCCGCAGGGGCCGTATTACCTCGCGGGGTGGTCGCTGGGTGGGAACCTTGCGTTGCAGGTGGCTGGCAGACTGGAGGCGCAGGGGGCCAAAGTGGCGTTCCTGGGGAGCATCGATGCGCCTCCGCCGATGCATGTCACTGCGTTCTGGGACAGGGACAAAACCCTGCGGCCGGCGTTTGAATCACTGGAAGCAGGCGATAAGCGCGTGGAGTTGCTGACGGTCATGTTCCCTGACGCGGCCCAGGATATTGCACAGGCCTGGCAGGATATCGAGCACTCGGGCGCCACGGCGGACCAACGGTGGGAGGCGCTTTGCGAGTGGGGAAAGTCGGCTTTGGGCGAGGTATTTGTCAGCTTGCGCAACGAGCTGCAACAAGGCGGCGAGCTGGAGGTTTCGTGGGCGTTGAAACGCACACTCGATGAGCGCTTGAAGGATGCCGCCTATGTGCGCCTCGCTGCTCCTGTGAGTTGCTGGTGGGCTGCACAAAGCAAATCTGCCAGTGATCGGCAAGTCATCTGCACGGCACTTGAAGAGGGGATCGGCCATGGACTGGACACTTCGGTGGTCATCGATACGACCCATGATCGAATCGTCGACAACCCTGAGTTCATTGCCTCGTTCGTAGCGGCCCTGACGGCTGCCAGGCACTAGCCCGGGCGAGCACGCTTACACTGGACACCGGCCTTGCGCCGGTGTTTTTTGCGTGGTGTTCCAGTCACCGCGCTACGCGCCATGCCTGGCGCGCAACAAAGAAAACCCCCGCCTGATGGCGGGGGTCTAAGTGCTGCTTGCACGCAACTGCCGGGGGTTAGAAGTCCCAGCGTGTGCTCAGCATGACGTTGCGTGGGTCACCATAATAGGCCGTGTTATAGAAGCCAATGTTGGTGTAGTAGTACTTGTCGAAGATGTTGTTCACGTTCAGTGTCGCGGAGACGTTGTCGGTGATCTGGTACTTGGCCATTGCGTCCACGACCCAATACGCTTCCTGGGTGAAGTCCTCCTGCCGTCCCTTGCCACTGTTGGTCACTTCCTGCCAGGACTTGCCCTGCCAGCGAGCGCCACCGCCGATGGTCAAACGGTCCAGCGGCCCGCTGAGCTTGTACGAGGTGAAGAAGCTGACCTGATCCTGAGGCTCCCAAGTAGATACTTTTACACCATGCTCATCCCTGATGACTTTATGGGTGTAACCAGCCTGGGCCTGCCAGCCTGGGGCTAGCTCACCGGACATTTCGGCCTCGAAGCCTTTGGTTTTGGCGGCGATGCCTTTATAGGCATACAAGATCGACGGGTTGGTCGGGTTGGCGTTGTAGTCAGAATCCGGGTCAGCCCTGTTGGTTTCATGCACTTCGAAGTAGGCCAAACTGGTGTTCAGGCCACCGTTGAAAAACTCGCCTTTCAAACCCAGTTCGTAATTCTTGCCTTCATCCGGTTCGAGCAGTTTGTTCTCTCTGTCGCGGTTATACACCTGCGGCATGAAGATCTCGCTGTAGCTGGCGTACGCGGTGAAGTTGTCGTTCAGGTCATAAGTTACGCCGGCATAGGGTACGAGCTTACCGGTTTCGGTGGACTTGTTGTCGCCAGTCAGCCAGTAGTTGGCCACGCGGGTGCCCATGAAGACGTTCAGGTCATCCGCGAGGTTGAACCGGGCGGTCATATAACCAGCGGTTTGCCGGGTGGTTTCATCAATGATTCGAGTCGGTGTGCCCCAGTTCGGCTCCGGGAAGTTACCGTCGAAGTTCCAGAAATCGACAATGCGCCCATTGGCGTGAATCGGCGCACCGTAATCCTTGCCTTTCCACTGGGAATTGGACGCAGAGGCGCCCACCACCAACTGATGCTCGCGGCCGCCCAGACTGAACGGGCCGCTGGCGTAGATATCGCCGGAGTCGGATCGGGTATCGCCGGTGAATTTGTTCGCGTAGAGCGTCGACAGACCGGTTGCCGTGAATGGGCCCAGCTGGATCGCACCCATCGGCGCGTCATAACCGGAGAACTGGTGTGTGTACTGGCCTTTGACCACCCAGCCGTTGTCGAAATTGTGCTCCAGGGTCGTGAAGAAACTCTGAGTGAACTGTTCCCAGCTGCTCCACTTCGCGCCGTTGTTGTATGAGCGCTTTACATCGATGCGGTTGCCGCTACGGTCAAACAGCGGGCGGCTGCCCGACCAGCCAGAACCTTGAGGATCGCTGTTCTGGTAGTCGAAGCCGATGGTGAGCAGGGTGTCCTCGTCCAGGTCCGCTTCCACGGTGCCGAAGTAAACGTTGGTCTTGCGCTCGTAGCGGTCCATGAACGAATGTTTGTCCTGATACGCGGCTACGGCACGGGCGCGGATGTTGCCGCTCTCGGTGAGAGGGCCACTTACGTCGACCTGGGAGCGATAGTTGTCCCAGCTGCCGGCACCCAGCTCCACGCTGCCTTTGAAATCACGGGTAGGCTTTTTGCGGATCAGGTTGATGGTAGCGCCCGGTGCCCCGGCACCCGTCAGCAGGCCGCTTGCGCCCTTGAGAACTTCCACGCGGTCGTAGATCGCCATGTCGCTCAGGGTTTGCCCGGACGAATAGGCCGAGTTTCGCAGGGTAGGGATGCCGTCGTACTGGAAGTTCTCGATCGAGAACCCACGGGAGAAATAGTTAGTGCGTTCGCTGTCCAGGGCCGACAAGGTAATGCCCGGTGTATGACGCATCACATCATCAATGGAGTTGAGTGCGAAATCATCCATATGCTGGCGCGTAATCACGCTGATCGACTGCGGTGTTTCACGCGGGGTCAGCACCAGTCGCGTGGCGGTAGCGATAGTGCCTGGTGTGTAGGAGCCCGTGCCTTCGGTGACCGTACCCAACTGGTTGGCGGTCACCTGGGTGGCCCCCAGCTCCAGCCCGGAGGTCGCGCCCGCCGTGATGGTCACTGCGCTGCCTTGCAGGCCGTAGCTGATGCCGGTGTCCTTGAGCAGGGCGGCGATGGCGTGGGCTGGCTCCAGCTTGCCCTTCACCGTCGTGCTGTTTTTGGCCTGTACATCCGTCGGGCTGTATAGCACCTGCAAGTTGGTCTGACGGCCAAATTCCTGGAGCGCTGTCCCCAACGGCTGTGCAGGAATGTCGATCTCAATCTCTTGTGCCTGCACGTAACTCGATAGCGGTAACGACACCGCCAGGGCCAAGGCGCAAGGCTTGAGGTGGATGTTCAAGGCCCTGCGCATGGAGAGCGCTTTGCTCAGGGGGCTGAGACCGAGTCGTACTGACATGGGTGCTTTCTCTTCTATATTTTAGTTGGGCAGTTTATAGGTATTTATGAGGTTGGTTCTCATTACCACTAGTGAGACGTTCCCACCTGGGAAAACCGGAAAAGAAAATTCATGCTGGCTCCATTTCGTGCACCACCTTGCCAGCGCGCAAGCGCACCAACTGGTCGGCGATGTCGAAATAGCGGTCGTCGTGGCTGATCACGATGATGGTTTTGCCCAGGCGCTTGAGGTCTGGCAGCAGCTCCGTGTAGAAGATGCGGCGGAAGGCCGGATCCTGGTCGGCGGCCCATTCGTCGAACACCAGTACCGGGCGTTCCTCCAGCCAGGCATTGACCAGCGCGAGGCGCTTGCGCTGGCCGGTGGACAGGTCGGTGGTGCTGAACGCGCCGTCCTTGATCGTGACCTTGTGGGCGATCTCCAGGCGGTCCAGATACTGGGCCGCACTGTCCAGAGACTTCTGCCCACCCCCTTGGACGAGATCGTCGAATAGGTAATAGTCGGCGAATACGGTGGTGAACAGTTGGCGGTAGTCGTCGCGGGTAGGGGCAATCACAGCTTCGCCATTGAGGTGTATTTCACCTGATTGTGGCTGATAAAGCCCCAGCAACAGCTTGATCAGGGTGGTTTTGCCGCAGCCGTTTTCACCGACGATAAACACGATATCGCCTTGCTTGATGCTCAGGTTGATCGGGCCCAGGTGGAATGGCTCGCTGCCTTCCACCGGCGGCGGGCTGTAGGTCACGCCGCGCAGCTCAAGGCTGTGCACTTGGGGTTTTGGCGCTTCACTGTCTTCCAGCAGCAGGTGCGGTTCGGGGGATGAGAACCGCTCGGACAGCTCGGCGATGCGCGAGAACGCGATCTGTGCCCGACTGACGATCGGCAGTGCGGTCACCACGTGTTCCAGTGGGCCTTTCATATACAACAGCACCAGCACAAAACCGGTGATCACCGCTGGGTCCGGGTTGGGGTTATAGGCCTGGAAGGCCAGCGCCAGGCCGATCACCACGAAAAACAGCATGGAGCCGAATGTCTTGGCGACAATGAAGATGTTGACCGAGCGGATCTGGATATCGCCGATACGATCAGCAGTCGCCTGGATGCGATGTGTATTCATGCGATAGCGGCGTGGCCGATGAATGCGCAGCTCCTTGGCACCCGAGGCGATGGCGGTATAGTAGCGCTGCAGCTCGTCTTCCTGGTCGCGAGCGGCTTCGAACCCCTTGATGCCCGCCGAGCGTGCCGCGTACTGCACGGCGGTACCGATGACGATCGCCACCACCATCATCAGGAACATCGGCACCGACAGGTACGCCAGGTAGCCCAGGCAGCCCAGCGTCACCGTGGTTGCAATGGCCAGTGGTGTGAAGGAGAAGGAAAAATCGCTGATGGTATCGACATCATGAGTCAGCACGGGGATCAACTTGTGAGTGCGGTAGCGCTCGATCTGCTCGATGGGCGCTGACAGAACCTTCTCGCCCAGTTCTTTGCGCAGTGCTGCAATGATGCGTTGGCCGACAAAGTTGGTGCCGATATCCGACACGATCGAACTGACCAGCGCCAGTACACACAACGCCGCAAACGTCAGGATCACCCCCTGGGTCATACCCGTGGAAGAATGCAGCGCGTTGTTGATGGTCGCCAGCAACAGCGTGATGGCCAGGCCGCCGGCCATGCCCAGGGCGACGGAGACCGTCACGATGGTGCGAAACGGCCTGAGCAATGCAAGCAAACCTTTGAAGGCGCCGCGCTTGGGGTCGGTCATAAGTACTTCCCGGAAAGTGAAAAAGAGGGGGCTGGGCACACAGACCCTTACCCATGACAAACGAAGGATTGGCGCGACTATTTAGCTCGGCGTGCCCGGCGGTGGTGGTGGCGGATAAATTGCGCGTGGGCTGGTTCGTTCTTGTGGTGTAGGCGCACGCGTATCGGCGCGTGCCTGATCTTTCCAGCGAGAGCGAAACAATGACGAAAAAGAACCTGGTGTACGTGTGGTCCCTGCGCAATGCCGCTGCCGACAAGGCCGGCCAGCCGGTGGCCTACAAGGACCACGAGCGCTACATGAAGTCGGTGCTGGAGTTTCTGGTGGGGTCGCTCAACGACACGTCACTGGGCGAGGCCTACAACCTGGTGGGCGTGATATATGACGACGATGAGCAGAACCCGCGGGACCAGCAGTTGGTGGCCGACTACGGCTTTGCCTATAAGCCCGGCCGCCAGTGGCTGTACCCGGCCGACCTGCGGGTGCAGGGGCGCCTGGTCAACGATCTGCTGCTGAGCGTGCCGTCCACCTATCGGCGCCTGCCTCGGGGCAGCGCGGAACACGTTGCCGGCAAGCAGGATTTCGAACGCCGCCTGCATGACACCCTGGTGGAGTTGAAGGCCGATATCGTGGTGCTGGACGGCCTGCTGGTGATCCTCGATGAACTGGTGCGTCCGGGCGCGCCGTTTGCCCGTCGGATCATGAACATTCACCCCGGTATTACCCGTATCGAATCGCCCTATGAACGCCGGGGTGCCTACGCCACCTGGAATGCCTTGTACGGTGCCCGCGGACAAGCCGTGGTGGATTGGGCGACCAAGCAGACGCAGCCGTGTGAACCGCTGTACCTGACTGGCGCCTCGTTCCACTACGTGGACAACGGCATCGACTCCGGCGAAGTGTTCCACGACGTGCTCAAGACCGAAATCTCGCCGGACGACACCATCCTCGAACTGCGCTGGAACAACTTCAATAACAGCCTGTTCCCGGCGTTGCATGAAGGCCTGGAGTTGCTGGCGCAGAAGGGGGTCTAAGCCGCGCACGATTTGACTGTGGGAGGGAGCTTGCTCCGGTACAAACCGGGGACATCGTTTACATTTCTAACCGGGGACATGGTTTACAGGCTAATACGCATGATCAGGAGGTAACTGATCATGCCCTGGAACCAAGAGTCCCCCATGAATCAAAGAATCAAG
>Ga0308159_1000512_pt1 | contig 86848 bp, 70 predicted proteins | sample PhyCR1_FD_201040 | JGI IMG/M metagenome (GOLD analysis project Ga0308159, IMG submission 201040) | Phyllosphere microbial communities from UC Gill Tract Community Farm, Albany, California, United States - DLSLC.R1 | ecosystem: Host-associated > Plants > Phyllosphere > Unclassified | place: USA...
GCGATCTTGCCGCGGGCGATGCCGGTCAGGTCGCTGACCACACATTCGACTTCGGTAATCTTGTGATCTTTCAGCCACGTGAACAGCTGATCGAAAGGGGCATTCATAAAGACCTCGTTATTGGTTTTGTAGACGCCGGGGAGGGCGGGTTTCATCTTCCGCCCCTTCCCCTGTGGCGCGTTGGCGTCTATCTTGGGCGCGGCCAGTGAATCCATCTATCCACTTTAAGCAGCACCAAAGCGCACCAAAAGAGTGCGCAAGGTCACCTCATGACAACGTGCAATCCGCTTCAGGTTCAAGCCTTCAACACCGCCGATGTGGCCGAGCAAGTGCGTGCCACACCAGGCTGGGTCCAGCATTACCAGCAAATGTCGCCAGGGCATTTCGCCGGGCAGATCCGCTATCTCGATCTGCAGGGCGTCGAGGTCTACGAAGAGCAGATGAATACTCGGGTCGAGCAGAATTTCAGCGCGCCGTCCGGTGCCCTGGCGTTTTGTTTCGATCGCAGCGACAACGCGCTGTACCTGCTCAACGAAGAGAGCCGCAACATCTGGATCACCCCGGAGAACTACCAGGAAATTGCCGTGGTGTTCGGCCCGGCATTCGTCCGTGAGCATGGGCTGGAGGTGGCGAAATTCGACGGGCTGTTCATGGCGCCGCTCACTTGCGGGCAGAACGCCTTGTTCAGTCGCTGGTTAAGCTCGACTCTCACGAAGTTGTCGCAAGCAATTGATATACAAAGCAAAGAGGCGCTGACTCAACAGCTCTTGGAAGACTGTCTGTTCATTCTCGACAACGCACAGGCGCGCCTCGATTGCAGCGGCCTGCAACGGCGCGGCGAAGAACGGATGATCATGAAACGTGTGGGGGAGTGGGCGGCGGATTCGCCGGAAGATGCGCTCAATCTGCTCGAGCTGGCGCAGGTGGCGGGGGTGTCGCTGCGGCAATTGCAACAGGCCTTCAAGGCCTACACGGGGATGACGCCAAGCCACTGGTTACGCTTGCGTCGGTTGAACAGCGCGCACCGCGAACTGCTCAGGCGCCGGCCGACGGAAACCACCGTGGCCGAAGTGGCGATGCACTGGTCGTTCTGGCACCTGGGGCGGTTTTCCAGCAGCTATCGGGCGCTGTTCAAAGAGCTGCCGAGCGAGACGCTCAAGCGCGGCTGACCTCGGCGGACTAGTCGGCCCTGACCAGTTTGAAGGAAATCGACAAAGACTTTTTTATCGATTGCGCCATGGGTTTCTCGATCTGATCGTGAATCAGCCACGACACACCGATCATGAACGCCAGCGTGCCCCAGAGCAGCAGGTGCGGATCGATCGCCGGGTAGGCGATGTTGAAAATCATGAAACCAATCATCTGATGCAGCAGGTACAGCGGATAGGTCAGCACGCCCAGCGCTGTCCAGTTCCAGCGTTGCAGAGCGGACATGCGGTTGGTCGCGATCAACAGGAAAATCACGAAGAATGCCACCACCACAGCGCAGATGATCAGCGGGTCATAGTCGGTAGCGTATTTGCTTTCAATCGATGCCGCCCACACCACCGCCGTGAAAATCGCCAGCGCCAAGGCGCCCGCGAGTAGCACAATCCGCAGCGGTGTGAAGCCCTTGGCCCAGGCCAGATAAAACGTCGCCCCGGCGATAAACCACGCGGCGTAATCGGTGATCAGCATCGAGCGCAGCTTTTCGAATTGCAGAACCTCGGCAACGGCCGAGATCAGCAGCCAGACCAGCATGCACGGCTCGATCCGGTCGATCTTCCTCAAGGCCAGCAACACGGAAATCATCAGGTAGAACTTGATCTCCACGAACAGCGACCAGTACACGCCGTCGATGGGCTCGACATTCAGCATCTCGCTGAGAAACGCCATGTTGACTACGTATTGATAAAAATCAGCGCTGAACCTGGGTTGGCCAACGGCGAGGATTACCAGAAAGGTGATCGTGCAGCACACCCAGAAGGCCGGGCACAGGCGCACCACGCGGGAGATAAAAAACACCTTCAGATTGTTGCTGGAGGCGGTCATCAGAATCACGAAGCCGCTGATCATGAAAAACAGCTCGACCCCCAGATAGCCGTACTTGGCCGGCTCAGCCAGCAGCGGGTAGGGCATCGCCGACATATCGCCCTTGGCATAACCGCGAAACGCATAGTGAAAGAACACCACGGCCAGGGCCGCCAGAAAACGCAATAAATCCAGTTCCTTGAGCCGTCGATTGTTCATGTAGATGCGCTCCGGACTGATCAGCGCTGATCAAAAACTGACGACTCTGTCGAACAAGGTTCGACCCAAGGCGCAAGCTGAAACAGCAGTGGCGGTTCATGGCGTGCTCCCGGCCTGGGTCAGCGATGAACGGCGTTGCCACATCTTGATGTAGTCGACTTCGAACGTTGAGGGGAGGTCGGCATCGTCGACCACGCCGAACCATGACCACATGGCTTCGCTGTCGAAGACGATTTCCATCGGAAAGAAGAAGTGTTTGTTGCGCGATTCGCGCACCAGCACGCCATCGACATACCAGCGCAGCGTGTCGGGCTGCCAGTCGAAGCCGTAAACATGGAAGTCGTCGGCCAGCCGCCATGGGCTGACCCAGATGCTGCCATCGGCGATGTGCTCGGTGCTTTGCGGCGTGGCCCAGAGGTGGGCGTTCATGTGGTACGAGCGGTCCAGCTTGCCGTCCTTGGTTTTGCCGGCGATTTCGAAAATATCGATTTCGGTGGCGTTGTCGGCCATGCCGGTCCACGCCAGCCAGAAGGCGCTGGAGCCGGCGGAATTCATCGGTTTCGCCCGCGCTTCGTAATAGCCGAACAAGCCCTTCTCAAGGGTGCGGACCATGGCGGAGGTGTAGTCCTTGAAACCGAGCTTGACGTACTTTTCCGGCAAGGTTTCCTTGCGAAAGACGATGTTCAGGTTGCCGTTGCTGACGCTGGCGTTTTTCTCGGTGTACAGCGCGGGTTTGCGTCCGAGCGATTCGTTGCCGACGCCGTGATTGACGTGCCAGCGTGTGCGGTCGAGGGTGCTGCCGTTGAATTCGTCGGACAGCTTGTCGTTGAGCACCCACTGCGCGCTGTTGGCCTGATCGGACAGCGGCAGGTTGCTGTTGGTCCGGTTCGGCACAGCGCCGAGCGGGCCGACTCGTGTCCAGGTATCAGCGATTGGCGGGACCGCTACAGTCCAGCGGTCAGCGAGGTACTGAAAGGCTTGCTGGCGGTCGGCGAGCGAGGCAAACGCACGGTCGTAGACCAGCACTTCGGCGATGTCGCCGCGAAAGTTATCCGCCGTGCCAACGGCGTTGCGACCGATGCCATACGGCCCGATCGGCACGTCGTAAAGCTCCAGCACCGAAACACTGGTCGTATACGCCGCGGCGTCACGCAGGCTGATGGCGAAATTCGGCAGGACGTTGTCGTTGTTGGCGGTTTGCGGGCGTGAACTGAACAAGCGTTGCCAGGCATCGGCCCCGGCTTGTTCGGCCGTGCGCCGGGATACCACCAATACCGTCACCGGACCTGTGGCGCTGCGGATGGCTTTGCCGAGCAAACCCGACACGCCGTTGAAGCGCACCACCGCACGACCATTCACCGCGTCCGGCAGCCACTGTGGCGCCACGCCGGGATTGTCGGCGCTGGCATCATGGCCGCTGGCGGATTTGTCTTTCCAGCGCAGCACGCGGTTCTGCTCATCGAGCTGCACGCTTTGCGCATCCGCCGCGTCCAGCCACAGCACCAACCCGGCGGCGGGCACGCCGGGCGGCGCTGGCGCGGCGTGGCCGGCCAGGGCAAACCCCAGCAGCCAGAGAAACAGCACGCCATGAAGTTTCATCGGGCCACACTCAGCGCGGGGATCTTGAACGAAGACTGGTAGCCCTGCGGATTACACGACTGCCAGCGCCAGGCATCGACGATCATCTGTTGCAGGTCGCGTTGCGCGGTCCAGCCCAGTTCCCGCCCGGCCTTGCCCGGGTCGGCAAACATTTTGGCAACGTCACCTGCGCGGCGCGGCGCAAAGCGATAGGGAATGGCGATGCCGGTGATGTCTTCGAAACTGTGAATGATCTGCAGCACGCTGTAACCGACGCCGGTGCCGAGGTTCCACACATCGACGCCGCTGGTTTGCTGCAACTTCAACAACGCCTTGAGATGGCCGATGGCGAGATCGACGACATGGATGTAGTCGCGCACACAGGTGCCATCGACGGTCGGATAGTCGCTGCCGAACACCGTCAGTTCAGGGATCCGGCCAATCGCAACCTGGGTCAGGCAGGGCAACAGATTGTTCGGCCTGCCGCTGGGATCTTCGCCGATCATGCCGCTCTCGTGTGCACCGATCGGGTTGAAATAGCGCAGCAAGGCGATGCTCCAGCGTGGATCGGAGTGGCACAGGTCGGTCAGCAGCTCCTCGATCATCAATTTGCTGCGGCCGTAGGGGTTGACCGGTTTGCCGGTGCCGAAATCTTCTGAAATCGGCGTGCTCGCCGGATCGCCGTACACCGTCGCCGAAGAGCTGAAGACCAGTTTGAACACTTCGTTGCGCGCCATCGCCCGGCACAGCTCCAGCGTGCCGGCCACATTGTTGGTGTAGTAGTCCAACGGGTTGCTCACGCTTTCAGCCACGGATTTGAGGCTGGCGAAATGCACCACGGCGTCGATGTCGTAGCGGCCGAAGATATTATCGAGCAAGTGCGCATCGCGAATGTCGCCCCTGATGAAATCGACCCGGCTCAGGGTCAACTGCTCCAGACGCTTGATGCACTCGCGACTGCTGTTGCACAGGTTGTCGAGCACCAGCACGTGGCGTCCGGCATTGATCAGGGCCAAAGCGGTATGCGAGCCGATGTAACCGGCGCCGCCAGTAATCAACGTAGTTTTACGCATGGATGGGCCTTCCTGTTTTTCGGGGACTGAATTCAGCGAGCGGTGAACACCGATTTGAATTCCTGCGGCCAGCGCGGGTGCAGGACGCTATACGCCACGGCATAGCTCAGCGCGCCAAGCGAGATGTCGCACAGCAGGTGCAAGTAGCCTTGAACCGCCAGGTGTGGCGACACCGCCAACACGGTCGTGACCATCACCAGCGAGGCCAGCACGCTGCGGTAGTTGGAATCGAAGAAGCGGCGCCAGTCGTAACCGACGGCGGCGTTCAGGCCGCGGATCTGTAGGGGAGTGATCAGCAGCATGCGCACCAGCAGCGCCACCGCAGCGGCCATGCCGCCATAGACACTGCCGAAGACGTACACCAAAAGCAGCGCCAGCAGTGTGGTCAGCACTTCGGCCTTGATCGTCAGATGGCTGCGATTGACCGCGACCAGCGCGGTGGTGGCGTACATCGCCATGTTGCCGACGGCCGCCGTGCACGCCAGCACTTGCAGCAGAGGAATCGCCTCGGCCCACTTGGCGCCGAAGATCAACAGGATCAGATCGCTGGCCGTCAGAGCGATGCCGAGGAACAGCGGCGTCAACAGAAAGCTGCTGACCACAGTCGAGTCGCCGATGATCCCGAGCAGACGCAGCGGTTCGGCGCTGCGCCGGGAAAACGCTGGTAGCGCATAACTCAGCAGGCCGTTGTAGATCGCCGTGCGCGGCAGGTCGATGATGCGCATGGCCATGTTGAACATGCCGACCGCATTCGCCCCGGCCGTGATCCCCAGCACCACGTTGACGCCGCGTTGCAGGGTCTGTGAACTGAGTGCGTTGATCGCCACCGGTGTGCCGGCCTTGATCAGCTCACGCAGGAACGCACCGTCGATATAAAAAGCGATGCGCCGCGGGTCTGCGCGCATCAGCACGATGATCGAGACGAATTCCATGATCAGTGCCTGGGCAATCACCGCCCAGGCGCCGAGTCCCCAGAGCGCCACCGCGATACCGGCGAAACCGCCGACAATCTTGCCCAGCAAGGTGCGCGAGGCGAGCGCCTTGAAGTTGCCGCTGCGGCGCATTTGCGCCACGTAGACCCGCGCCATCATGGTGAATAGGATCTTCACCGAGGCCAGCGCGGTCATCCAGCGCAGCACCGGGTCGGTCGTATACATCAGCACCGCCAGCGAGATCAGCACAATTGATGCGAGGCTGACCAGCACCGCCGCCCAGAACGCCGTCGAGATGTGTTTGTCCTCCAGCCGCTCCAGGCGGACCAGCGGATCTTCCAGCACCGAGGAGTAAATCAGCCCGACCAGCTCGACGATGGCGATGATGATCGTGCCCACACCCAGCTCGGCCGGCGACAGCAGGCGCGCGTAGGCGACGAAGGTGATCATCGACAGCAGGATCAGGCCGAACTTTTCGGTGAAGATCCAGCCGAGGGTGACGAGGCGGTGATTGGCCATGGCGGTTACCGGATCATTGAGCGGCGGTTGATGCCGGTGCCTTGAACCCGGTGCGGGCGAGGGCGTAGAGACAGCGCAAGGTCGGTTTGCCGTGATCGAAGATCAGCGTCTGCCAGGAGTATTCGAACATCCGCCGGTACACATCGAGCACCTCGGCATGATCGCCACGCCGGGAAAAGGTATTGAGGAAATCGGTGTGATTGCCCAGCACGAAATCGATGTGTTGCTGCTTGCTCAGCTGCGCGCCATAGCGCTCGAGGTACACGTCGATGAACTTCATCTTGTTTTGGTAGTGCTTTTTCGGTTGCGCGGTCATGTTGCCGTCGTTGACCGTGCGTTCGAGCAGCACCTGCGGCACCGTGTGGATTTCCCAGTGTTCGGCGATGCGCGTCCACATGAAGCGGTCTTCGCAGTAACGCAGGCCGGCATCGAAGCCGCCGAGTTGCAGCATCACGTCGCGTTTGACCAGCGCGGCCGACACGCCATTGAGCACGTTGGCGTGGACGAAATCGTAGAAGTGCATGCCGCTCTTGCGCACGGCGTCCAGTTGGCGCTTGCCGTTGCTGTAATTGACCTGGGTGTAGCAATCGATCAGCCCGACCGGGCGGCCCTGTTGTTCAAGTTCGTCGTACAGCGCCAGTTGCAGCTCAAGTTTTTGCGGGCGCCACTGGTCATCGGCATCGAGCATCGCCACGAAGGTTTCCTGACTGTGGTGCAAACCGGTATTGCGCGCACTGGCCTGGCCGGCATTGGCCTGCTGCAACAGGGTCAGGCGAAACGGCGCGGCGAAGTCCCGGACCCGTTGCGGCCCGTCATCGGTGGAGCCATCGTCGATGACGATGACGTGATCGGGCAGGCGGGTCTGCTCGGCCAGCGAGGTCAGCGTCTGCTCGATGCTGTCGGCGCCGTTGTACATCGGAATCAGAACGCAAACGGTTTGCGGGGTTTGGTTTGTCACGGCAGCTTCTCCTTGGGTTACGCCTTGGCGGAATCAGGCGCAAATGCCCGGCCAGCCTGACGCTGGCGCGGGTTTGCCGGTTTGAACGCGGGGAGCATCACCAATTGATGCCGGAAGGACAGGGCGAGGGTGCAAAACACCAGGAATTCGGCGGAACGGTAGTTGGGAATCACGTACGCCACGTAGTTGGTCACGGCGAACAGGCCGATGATCACCAGCGCACTGGCGCGCAGTTGCGCCGTGTGGTTGGCGGTCACGGCGCGGTACTGTTTGAGCAGCGCTTCGCCGAACAGTAGAACCAGCGCGCTCAACTGGATCACACCGCCGTTGAGCAGGGTTTCCATGTAGCCGCTGTGGGCGTTGCCGATGTAGCCCCAACGGGTGATGAACGCATCGGCATCGGGGCTGGCCCAGAAAGCGCCGAAGCCATAGCCCTTGAGCCATTCCTGCTCGACGAAGGGTGAGAGCAGTTCCCAGATCAGCGTGCGGTCGGTCAGCGACGGGTCGCGGCCAGCGATTTCCAGCAGCCAGGCGACGTGGTTGTAGAGCAACAGGCCCGCCAGCAGAAACAGCACGGTGCTGGCGAAAAACAGCCCTTGCGAGCGGTGGATGCGCAGGCGGATCAGGGTCAGGAAATACCAGTAGCTCACCGAGCCGAACACCACCAGCGCGACGCCGGTCGCCGATTGCGCGAGCAGAATCGCCACCAGCGAACATAACGCGCAGAACAGCGCGCGGCGGTTGCCCTGGCGGATCATCGGCAGCAATAACAGGATGGCCACGGCGTTAAGCCGCGCCCCGGCATTCTTTTCGGCAAAAATCCCCTTGAAGGCGCCGTCGCGGATGCCCCCGGACAGGAACGCGACGTCAGGCATGACCACCGCCAGTATCAGCCCGATGAACGCCGCGGCGCCGATCGCACAGCCGAGCATGAAGACGATCTTTTCCAGCGGGTAGTTCCAGGCAATGAAACCGGCGAAAAACACCACGCCGAGCAGCGCAATCACCCGTTTCAGACTGAGCATCGGGTCGTGGGACCAGCCGATCGAAGCGATCACACAAAACAGGAACAGCAGCAGAAAGAAGTTGCTGCGGTAGAAGGTTTTGCTCAGGAAGACCTTGTTGCGGATAAAGAAAAACAGCGGCACCAATAACGTCACCAGTCCGCAAACCTGGTTGGCGACGCTGCCTTCGAGGTCTTTGTCGACGTCGCCGAAGCTGAACCCGCTGCCCAACCCGAGGGCAAAGGTAATCACCTGGATGTAAAACAGCACGCCGAACAGGGCGAAGCTGTCGCGCAACGTTGAATATCGAATCGTCAGGGTGCTCATGATGCGGCGCTCCCAAGCATCGCCGTGAGGTAGGTCTGCAGGGCGGGGGTATTGGCGAAGCGGGCCGCCGCCTCGAGCCGGGTATCACGCTTGAAATGGCGCGGCGTGTTGAGCTGCAGGCCGATCGCCTGCGCCAGCGCGAGCGCGTCATCAACCTCGACCAGCGGCGCCACCAGACCATTGATAAGAATTTCTGCCGGGCCGTGGGGGCAGCGAGTCGCGACCACCGGCGTGCCCGTGGCCAAGGCCTCGACCAGCGCATTCGGGCTGCCCTCGAAGCGTGACGACAGGACAAAACAATCAGCAGCGGCGACTTCCGCCAGCGGGTCGGCGGTATAGCCCGGCAGATCGACACGCTCGGCGACGCCCAGCTCGCGGGCCTGTTCAAGCAACTGCTCGCGAAGCGCACCCTCGCCAAAGATGATCAGACGCACGTTGGTATCGGGTAGCGCGGCCAAGGCGCTGATCAACGTGTCGAAACCTTTTTGCCGGGCCAGACGGCCCACCGCAACGATTACCGCGCCGGATTTTTCCAGCAGCCAGCGGTGACCGGGGCGGCCCGGGCGCTTTTTGTAGAAGTCATCGTCGAGTACCGGATTGTCGGCAGTGGTCACGTCCTGGCGGCGGGCGATGGTGGTATCGACCAGATCCTGGGCGACGCCTTTTGATACGCAAATCACCGGGTTGGGAATCAGCCGATACAGCAGCGGCGCCGCGCTGTAGGCCAGCCGCACCATGAAGGCTGGGTTGACGTGTTTGTCGTGGGAAAACGCGTTGCGTTCGCTGACGTGCAGGCGCGCCAGCGTGCCGGACAGCAGTGCGGCGGCGATCGCCACGACGTTGACATGGGTCAGCGCCGCCAGCTGCGCATCGAAACGATTGGCCCGCAGAAACCGCGCGAGTGCCGGAATCGCGCGAACACTGCGCGGGCTGTGCAGCTCGACAGTCTTGACGCGTGGATCAAGGTATTTGGCGTTGATGCCGCCGCCGGTGAGCAGGAGCAGGGTTACGTCGTTGCCCGCGTCGACCAGCGCACCGGCCAGGCGCGTCATCATTTTCTCGGCGCCGCCGGCGCTGAGGTCGTGGAGGATGATGAGGAATTTTTTCATTGATTCCATACCTGGTAATACGCCTGAGCCGCGTGCTGGCTGGTGTAGGGGCGCAAGGCTTCGGTCAGGGTGTGTTCGTGGGGCATCGCGTCATCGCGCGGAGTCAGGCTTTGCAGCATTCCGTCAGCCAGTGCCGGTACGTCGTTGACCTTGACCAGCAGGCCGAGCTGGCCGTTGTCCAGCAGTTCTCGGGGCCCGGTTTCGCAGTCGCTGGCCAGCACCGGCGTGCCCAGTGCCAGTGCCTCGATCAGTACGGTCGGCATGCCTTCGTGGGTGGAGCTGAGAATGAACAGTCGCGCGTTTCTCAGCAGCGGATAGGGGTTGCTCAGGTAACCAGTGAAGTGCACCCGTCGGGCGATACCCAGGCGTTGCGCCTGCGCTTTGAGTGCGTCGCGCATGGGTCCGTCGCCGGCGATGACCAGGTCCGGCAGGGTGCGTTGTTGCAAGGCCAGGGCGTAGGCATCGAGCAACAGGTCAAAACCTTTCTGCTGGGTCAGGCGTCCCAATCCCAACCAGTAAGCTTCGGGCAACCCGGCGAGTAATGGCGCCCGTGAGGCCTGGAACAGTTGCTCGGTGATCACCGCGTTCGGGCAAAAGCTGATGCGCTTGCGGCCCCACGGCAACAGGCTGACCAGCGACTGGCGCAACGCCGTGGAAACCGTGACCACTTTGCCGCTGCCGCACAGGTACAAGGCGTACAGCAGGCGCAGGCTCGAAGGATTGGTTTTCTGCTCTTTGCAATCGAGGGCGATGTGGCGGCTGTAGATGACTTTGCAGGCACTGCCCAGCGTGGCGAACCAGGTGCAGACGTTGGCCTGCTCCTTGGCGGAAATCAGGTGGGTCACCTGCTCATCACGAATCACCCGGCGCAACAGCACGATCGAGCGGAGCAGGCCGGCGATACCGTTGCCGCCGCCGCTGTGGTGACGTTGATTGCCTTCGGTGTCCGGGGTTTCGCCGTTCATGACGAAGAAACTCACGCGCCGGCCATCCTTGAGAAATTGCTCGGACAGGCGCTGCTGCACGCGCTCGACGCCGCCACCGGATTTGAAGTCCTTGAGAATGAACAGGATGTGCATGGTCACTCCCCGACACTGATGGCGACTTTGCGCCGTGCAAGCAGGGCCAGCAGGTGCAAGAAGTTGCTCGGGTAATCGATGAGGTAGCGTTTGATCGTGTGCGGCTCGCGGTACATGCGGTAGAACGCGCGCAAGTGCAGGCGATTGATCAGCGCCGGATAGTATTGCCGCGACGCCAGTGCTTCCTGGCGAATGAAGCCGCCACAGGTGAAGGCAACGCCTTGAAAACCTGCGCGCAGCACGTCCTGTTCGAACTGTTCCTGCAGGCCGGCGCCGAGGCCGACAATCAGAATGTTCGCTTCGCTGCGGCAGATGTCGGCGTGCAGCGCCGCGGCCTCGTTAGCGTTGAAATAGCCGTTGTGGTAACCGGCAATGCTCAGCCGCGGATAAAGGGCCTGGATCTTGCGCATGAACAGCTCAAGCTCGCCTTGCCGGGCGCCGACAAAGTAAACCCTTTTGCCCAGGCGCTCGGCGCCGCCCAGGACATGGTCGGCGATCGAGGTGAAGTCGAAGCTGACCCGGCCGATGGTTCTGCCGGTCACCCGCGACATGAACGAGGACATCAGCATGCCGTCGCAAAAATAGGTGATGGCGCCCGAGCGCTGCGCGAAGACACTGCTGATCGAGGCAAAGTTGATGAACGAATAGGCTTGGTTGGCTTCGAGTAATTTCGGCGAGTACTGCCCGACCAGTTCGAGTTTCAACATGGCGCGGCTCCCGTCAGATCACAGATAGGGTCTGACGACCCACCGAGACGTAGGTGAAGCCGCGTTTGCTCAAGCGTTGCGGATCGAACAGATTGCGCCCATCGAAAATCAGCGGTTGCTTGAGCCGCGCGCTGAGGACGTCAAAGTCCGGCGCGCGAAACGCCTGCCACTCGGTGACGATGATCAGCGCGTCGGCATTTTTCAGTGCCGCTTCCTTGGTGCCGGTCAGGGTCAGGTCATCGCGCGAGCCATAAATGCGCTGCGCCTCTTCCATGGCTTTCGGATCGAAGGCCTGCACGTTGGCGCCGGCGCGCCACAGGGCTTCCATCAGCACGCGGCTGGGTGCTTCGCGCATGTCGTCGGTGTTGGGCTTGAAGCTCAGCCCCCAGAGGGCGAAGGTCTTGCCGCTGAGGTGGCCGTCGAAGTGATTGAAAATCTTGCTGTAAAGCGTGGTTTTCTGTTCCTGGTTGCGCGCCTCCACAGCCTTGAGCACGCGGGCGTCGAAGTCGACGCCGGTGGCGGCGTGGATCAGCGCCTTCACATCTTTGGGGAAACACGAACCGCCGTAGCCCGGGCCGGGGTAGATGAATTGGTAGCCGATGCGCGGGTCCGAGCCGATGCCGTGGCGAACCTTCTCGATGTCGGCGCCGAGGCTTTCGGCCAGGCAAGCCATTTCGTTCATGAAGCTGATCTTGGTCGCCAGCATGCAGTTGGCGGCGTACTTGGTCAGCTCGGCGCTGCGCACGTCCATGACGAGGATTTTTTCGCGGTTGCGATTGAACGGCTCGTACAGTTCGCGCATGACTTCTTCGGCACGCGCGCTGTCGGTGCCGATGATGATCCGGTCCGGGCGCATGCAGTCGTCGACGGCGCAGCCTTCCTTGAGAAATTCCGGGTTGGAGACCACATCGAACGTCAGATCGCTGCGGTCGTTGTCGGCCAGCACCTGTTCGATGTGGGCGCGCACCCGGTCACCAGTGCCGACCGGCACCGTGGACTTGTCGACGATGATCTGGTGGCGATCCATGTTCAGCGCGATGGTGTGCGCCACGCTCAACACGTACTGCAGGTCCGCCGAACCGTCTTCGTCTGGCGGAGTACCGACGGCGATCAGCAACACGTCGCCATGGTGCACGGCGTCCGCCAGGTCGGTGCCGAAGCGCAGCCGACCGCTCTGATAGTTGTCACGCACCAGGCTTTTCAGGCCCGGTTCGTAGATCGGCAGGGTGCCTTCCTTCAAGGCCTCGACCCGGGCGACGTCGACATCGACGCAGAGCACACTGTGCCCGACCTCCGCGAGGGCGGCGCCTTGGACAAGGCCAACATAACCAATACCGAATACGCTCACATTCATGGTCAAACCTCAGGTCGTCATGACCGGTTATCAACGGACGGGCAGGGCAGGCAGCGGTGGGGCAGGGGTCAGTAGATGTTTTTCGAGAACAGCGTGAAGGGGGTCTTGAGGAGGATTTTCAGGTCGAGCCACAGCGACCATTGATTGATGTAATTGAGGTCCTGGGCGACGCGCAGCTGCATCTTTTCCAGCGTTTCGGTTTCGCCGCGATGGCCGGTGATCTGCGCCAGCCCGGTGATGCCCGGCTTGAGCCGATGGCGAGCCATGTAGGCGCGCACCTTGCCGGTGTAATAAATGTTGTGGGTGACGGCATGCGGGCGCGGACCGACCAGGGCCATCTGGCCGAACAGGACGTTGAACAGCTGCGGCAATTCATCGATGGAACTGCGCCGCAGGAAGTGGCCGATCGGCGTGAGGCGGTTGTCGTTACGGGTGGCCTGGCGCACCTCACGATCGTCGTGAACGTGCATCGAGCGAAACTTCCACACCTTGATCACTTCGCCGTTGCAACCGTGACGGTTCTGCTTGAACAGCACCGGGCCTGCGGAGGTCAGCTTGATCGCAGTCGCCACCGCCAACAGCAACGGGCTGAGCAGCACGATCGCCAGGGCGGCGAGGCTGCGCTCGAACAGGTCCTTGCATAACAGACTGGCCGGGTGCGAGCTGATCAGGCTTTCGTTGAGGTAGATGGCCGGCATTCGCTCGATTTCCGAGATCGAATGGTTGAGCAACACCATGCTGCCGAAATCCGGGATCCACACCACGTCGACATTGACGTCGAGCAGGTCGATGTACAGCGCCTCGATGGTCGCGGCATGCGCCATGTTCAGCACGATGTACACGCGGCGCACCTCAAGACGCGCGATGATCTCGCGGATCGCGTCGACACGGCCGAGCAGCGGCAGGATGCTGGGTGCGGGGCCGCTGTCATCGGCAGCGGCAACGAAACCCAGCACCAGCGCGCGATTTGGCGTGGAGAGTTTTTTCGCCAGCTCATGCGCGGTCGGGCAGGTGCCGATGATCACCGAACGGCGCTCGTTGCAGATCTTGCGCGAGTACAGCCGGGCCAGGTAATGCAGGGGTAGAAAACTCGCCGCCTGGACCACGAAACCCAACACCGCCCAGAGGATGATCACCTGGCGTGAATAGATCGCGCTGGTCTGCGTGACGAAGGCAATCGCGGCCAGCACCGCGAGCAAAATCAACCAGCCGGCCAGCAGCCTGCCGAGCCCGACCACCAGGCCATAGCGTTTGTGATACACGCGCATGACGCTGTAGATCGGCACTGAGCCGAGTACAGCCAGGATGATCAGGATGCGATATTCGCTGGTCAGGTAGCCGACGCGCCAATACACCAGCAGCACCAGCAACGAGGTGGCCAACAGCATTGCGCACGACCACTGACCCCAGAAGGTCAGGCCGCGGCGTTGCGTCATATGAGCGGTATAGAGCGGAGTCATGGGCTTGACCTCAAGGCAGCAGTGATGCGTCAGCGCTGAGCGAGCAGACACGAGGTGTCTTCCCGCTGGCTTTTCCGTGGCTCGGCAGAGGTGAAGCGAGTTTTGTTTGGGCAGAAGGGGGTGCAGCGGCAGGCGCGGGCGCCCGGTGTTACCTGGGCGCGAAATCGTAGTTATAGAACGCCCGGGAGTGATGCTGGCCGTACTTGCGCGCCTTGCGCAGGTCGACCTGGTTGAGCACGGTGCCAAACACCGGCACATGGCTCTGTTGCAACATGGCGAGGCCGCGCTGGACCTGGCTGATCGGGGTGCTGTCAGCCTTGACCACGTAAATCACTGCGTCCGAATGCTTGGCCAGCAACAGCGCGTCGCTGATCATTTCCGCTGGCGGAGAATCGATGATGATGTGCCGGTAACGCGAGCGCAGCGCTTCGAGCATGCGCGCCATGCGCGGTGAACTGAGCAGGTCCTGCGGCGGCGGTTGCAGCGCATTGGGCGGATCGGCAGGCGAGGGCAGGCGCGGCGCGGTGAGGGAGTCACGCGTCGACGGCATGACTTTGCCCGCCAGCAACATGTCCAGATTGCCCACCGAAACGATGCAGTCTTCAAGCCTGGCGGTGCCGGCAATCACATTGGCCAGTCCGGGGCTGTCCGACGGGAAGTCGAAATTCTGCGACAGCGTCGGCTGGCGCATGTCGGCATCGATCAGCAGCACGCGCTCCAGCGGCGTCAGCGAGCTGGCGAGGTTGTTGGCGATGGTGCTTTTGCCTTCACCGGCCACCGTCGAGGTGATCAGCACGACCTGCGAGGGCTTTTCGCTGCTTTGCAGCATCAGCCAGGTGCGCAGGTTGCGGATCGTCTCGGAGAAGCGCGGGTTGTCGTTGTCTTCGAACAAACGCGCGAGTTGCCGACGATTTTTCTTCATGACCAAGGGCACCACGCTGAGCAGCGGAATGTTCAGCGCGCTTTCGATCGACTCGTCGGTTTTGAAGGTGTTGCTCAGGCTGTCGAACAGCAGGGCCAGGGCCACACCGATCACCGCTGCGATCAAGGCGACGATCGCCACGATCAAGGTTTTGCGCGGTTTGCTCGGATCGACCGGGACAATCGCCGGGTCGACGATGCGCACTTTGGTCGAGTCCATGTCGGCGGTGGCGGTGGTTTCCTTCAGGCGGGTGACGAAGGTTTCGTAGAGCGCCCGCGAGCTGTCGACCTCACGCTGGAATTCACGCAACTGGAATTCCTTGCGGGCAATGTCCTGAATCTGTGCCTTGTTGCTGTTGAAGGACTGGCGCAGCGAAGCCTCACTGGCCGTGGCGAGCTGGTACTGCCGCTCGATCCCGGCGACCACCTGTTGCACCTGCAATTGCAGGCTGGTGGTGGCGGTGCGCAATTCCGACTGCGCGGACAGCAGACTCGGGTGTTTCGGCCCATAGCGCCCCGACAGTTCATCGACCTTGGCCTGGGCCAGAGCGCGGTCCGCCTGGAATTTCTGCACCAGAGGGTTACTCAGGACGGCGGGCACGCTGGACAGTTTGCTCAGATCACCGTTGCCCAAGGCCTTGGCCTGCCGATATTCGCTTTCGGCTTCAGCGCGGTTGCGCCGCGCGTCGACCATGCGATTGCCGGTCATCTCCAGCTCGTTGGCGCTGATCGTGGCGACACCACCGACGTCCACAAGCCCTTGTTCTTCGCGGTAGCCCTGGAGCTTTTTCTCGGCGGCCCGCAAGTTGTCACGCAGCTTGACCAGCCGGGTGTTCATCCACGCCGTGGTGGTTTGCGTGGATTTCTCACTGGTGTCGAGCTGACTGTCGGTGAAGCCGCGGGCCAGCGCATTGGCTGCGGCTGCAGCGAGAACCGGGTCGGGCAGTTCGACCTCGATCTCAAGCAGCTGGCTCTTGCCGACGAACTTGACGCTGGTGTGCAGCATCAGGTTCTGCGTGACCTGGTTGAACACCTCATCTTCGGTGACCGGCTGTTTTTCCGGCAGCCAGCGCTCCAGGCCCAGCCCGGGTAACCATTTGTCCAGATCGACAGCGGCCAGCCATTCGCGTGGGGCGAACCACGACTTCGGTTGCTGGCGCGGGTCGGTGACCGGGTGGGTGGTCAGGCCAAGTTTTTTCACCGCGCGTTCGGCCAGATCCCGCGATTGCAGGAGCGCCTGTTGCGTTTGCAGATAGTCGGTGGTGTTGCTGTTCGAGTCCTTGACCTGCTGGAAGGACATCAGCGGCGGGCTCTTGTCGTTGAACAGCAGGGTGGTGCTGCCGATGTATTGCGGGGTGATGTTCGAGACCACAATGGTCGCCAGCAAACCACTGACCAGAATCAGCCAGGCGATACTCCATTTCGCGCGCCAGATCACCCGCCAGAGTTTCAGCAGATCCAGGGTGTCCTTGTCTTCGCTGTGCTGTTGATGCGGCTGCACGTGCGCTTGCAAAGGACGTTCGACGTAGGTGCCAAGGCTGTTGTCCATGATCAGAAGAACCCTTGTGCAATGGAAATGGTGTCGCCGGGGGCAATCGTGGTGCTGCGCGTCACGTTATCGGTGTCGGTCGCGCCACTGTCGCCACGCAAAATGGTGACGCGCTTGATCGAGGCCCGCTCGGTCAGGCCACCACCCAAGGCAATGGCTTTCTCCAGTGTCAGGCCTGGCACGAACGGATAGCTGCCAGGCTTTTTCACCTCGCCATTGATGTAGAAGGAGCGGTATTCGATCTGACTGAGACTGACTTTCGGGTCGATCAGGTAGCCTTGTTTGAGCCCGTCGACAATGATTTTTTCGACCTGGCTGGGGGTCAGCCCCTTGGCGGAGATTTCGCCGAGAAAGGGGTAGGAAAACGTGCCGGCATCGCTGAGGCGGATTTTTTTCAGGCTCAACTCCGGCTCACCGAAAACGATGATGCGCAATACATCGCCGGCGGCGAGTTTGTATTGCGTGCCGGGATCTGCCGCGTAGACAGGCGCCGCCATCACCAGTGTGAACGACAAGACAAGTGCGGATGTGTTCATGTCGAAACCCTCTTAAAGGCTGACGTTGAAGCTGATCTGAAACACGTTGCGGGTGAAGCTTTCGTTGTCGGCATCGGAATCGTTGTCGCGGAAGCGATAGCCGACTTCGATGTCCAGCCAGCGGCGCATCGCATAGATCACCGCGAGGTTGTAATCCTGAAAGTCGTCGGTGCGGCTTTGTCCTTCGTAGACGTAACGGCCGAGCCCGGCCTGGGCTACGGTGGTAATTCGCTCCGTCCAGCCGTGCCGCCAGCCGACTTGCGTGAAGGTCGACTTCACGGCCTCCGCGCCATCGTCGCCCTCGGCCAGCGCCTGGCGCGCGACAAAGGTAAACGTCGAATACGTGCGCGGTTTCCATTGCAGATCGACTTGCCAGGTGGGGTTGTCGAGGTCATTGGATTGGTTGCTGTCGAAGTTCTTTTTTTCATAACCGACGCGCACTTTGCCCGTCGTGCGTGCCGTGAAATCCCAGACGGCACCGGCGAGTACGGCGTCCGATACGCTGCTGCGCGGACTGTTCGCCTGCTTGTAGTCGAAGTCGGTGTGGTCATATTCGAGCAGGCCTCGGGTGTTGCTGCCGATGCGGTGGTACCAGGTGCTGGTCAAGGCCGTGGTGTCGCGTTCCTTGTCGGCATTGATGCCATCGCCATTGTCGTAGCGCAGTTGCGCATAATTGGCGCCGATGTCGATCTGGTTGTCCGCGCTTTTGGCGCCGAAGGTATAAAGCCCGCCAACCCGTTTGTTGTTGAGCTTGTCATTCACACCCTCGACCGCCGTCGACTCGGTGCGCTCCCATTTGCGATATTCGGCTTCAAGCCTCAAACGGTGGCGGTCGGTAAACTCCATCACGCTCTCGGCACGCACTCGTTGTGCCGTGTTCGAGGCATCGGACTCGTCGTGATAGATGTAGCGCGTCGGTTGCCAGATCAGTCGCGTGGCGCTGTTGCGGTCTTCGGCCTTGAGCTCGAAGGAGGGCGCCAGTTTGGTGATCATCGACGACTGCTTGTTGTCTTCCAGTTCGCGAAAGTTGTCGTCGTAACTTTCTGAAAAAACGAACGTCGGCGTGAAGTCGAATCCATAAACGTTTATCGCTTGAGGGTCGGTGCTCCAGGCCATCGCGGGGTAGAAGGAGGCCATGATCAGTGCAACAGGGCAGCGTGATTTCAAGGCCATGTCATGGCTCCTGAGAAAAGGCACGGGGGGCGAGCAGTTATTTGTACGACTGGAAGCTGTGTTGTTGTCGTTGGATGACGCTAAGCGGCAGGCACACAGGCTGTTCGCGGTTGAGAAACTGCAGAAGCAGTAACACCCGATCGTTGCCTTGTAATGCCTGGAATACACCTTCGAGTGGCGAGAGCGGGCCGCTGATGATCCGCAAAGGTTCACCGGGTTCGAGGCGGCCTTGCACATCCGAATCTGATTCCAGGCAGCGTTCGCGCAAGTGCTCTATGACATGCTCCGCTACTGCCACGGGACCATGATTGAACTCGACAATCCGGCTGACGCCACGGGTTGAGCGCAACGGTGCCCAGTTGTCCGTGCGGCTGAGCTGGATAAACAGATAACCGGGAAATAACGATTCCATCACGCGCTGTCGTTTCCCGCGAATGACGCGCTCAGTGAAGAGTTGAGGGTGAAAGACCACGTAATGTTGCTGGAGCAGGTTGAGGTGTGCGCGCTCATCCTGGCGTGGTTTGCATTGCAACAGATACCAATTGGGTTGATCCGAGCTGATTGCTGACATGCGAGTAAACTCTTTGATGTTCGAGAAGTTTAGGGCAGGCAGAAGCTCTATTCAGGGCCGTGCAAAGACAATTGGCAGGGGATGTTTTTATTATGATGTAACGTTGGAGTGTTTCAGTAATGAATCACTTGCTATGTTCTATGTCAGTTAAACTTTTTCAAAGGCAAAGCTACCGCACAGTCTGCATGTTTGCAGTGTCTATGTCAGGTTTCCAAGTGCTTAGCTGTGAAACTTTCTGGAGCGAATGAGAAGGGACTCGCGCCACGTTCAGCTAGACGTTGGTAGTTATCGGCCAGTCTTCGCAGTCTGTCAAACGATCCAAGTCAAAAAACACGCCATTTGTCGACTAATGGCTCATGTTTAAGATATGTCGTTGTTTATACAGTGTTTTTATTTTGACGTTCTAATGTGTCCGTTTTTTTTACACTGACCGGCAAGGTCAGATTGCCAAGATCCTTCAGCATGGAGTTGCTGCAAAATTCTTCTAAGCTATGGACTGCTTCTGTCGCATGACGTTATAAATCATCGCCTATTCGATTGAGAGGAGCAGGCACTATGACCGTTCTTGTGACTGGCGCCGCGGGCTTTATCGGGTATCACACGGCCAAACGACTGGCTCAACAAGGTCTGCAAGTTATTGGTATCGACAACCTCAATAACTATTACAGCGTCGAACTTAAACGCGCGCGATTGAAACAACTATGCGAGTTGCCGAATTTCGAATTTGGACGGATGGACATAGTTGATAAGCCGGCACTAATGGCATTGTTCGATCAACATCGTTTCACCGAAGTTATCCACTTGGCCGCGCAGGCCGGTGTCCGTTATTCGCTGGACAATCCGGATGCTTATGCGCAATCGAATCTGGTGGGTTTTTTGAACGTACTGGAAGCCTGTCGTTTTCACCAGCCGGCGCATTTCATCTACGCATCAAGCAGTTCGGTGTACGGCGCTAACAGCGAGCTGCCTTATAGTGTCGACAACCCGGTTGAACGCCCGGTTTCGCTGTACGCAGCCACTAAACGCGCTAATGAATTATTAGCCAGCAGCTATTGCCATCTCTACGGATTGAAAGCCAGCGGGCTGCGCTTTTTTACCGTTTATGGGCCCTGGGGCCGACCGGACATGGCGCTTTTCAAGTTCACTCAAGCGATCCAGCAGGGCGAGCCGATCGATATTTATAACAACGGCCAGATGGCGCGGGATTTCACTTATATAGATGACATTGTCGAAGGTATCGCATTGTTGCGTTGCAAACCGCCGGTAGCGGAGAAGGAGGGCGAGGGCGTTAACAAACTGTTCAACATAGGCCGCGGCCAACCGATAGCTTTACTGGATTTTGTCGAATGCCTGGAAAAAGCATTGGGCGTTAAAGCACAGTACAATTTTTTACCGCTGCAAGCGGGTGATGTTGTCAGTACATGGGCCGATGTGTCGGCACTTGCACAATGGACAGGCTTTTCTCCACAGGTGGATGTTGCAGATGGCGTGTCCCGATTTGTCAGGTGGTATCGCGATTATTATCAAATCCGGTCTTGATGATTGAAAAAGCCGAAGGCCTTATGAAGGGCGGATAAAACGAGATTATTGATAGCTACACTAAATGACCGTTTAGTTGAGCTAACAAAAAAACCTATCAAGAACGCGGGAGCAGGCGATGATGGAAGCTAAACCTGATGCACACGACGTCATCAATGCACTGGATCTCGTAGCTCACGTCGAAGGTGGCTATTTCCGCCGAACCTATCAATCCGATCACCGCGCCAGGCTGGAAACAAGCGCAGGGCCGCGCTATCTGCTGACGTCGATTTATTACCTGTTGACTGAGCAATCACCGGTGGGACAGTTTCATTTCAACCAGTCCGACATCCTGCATTATTTCCATCTGGGCGATCCCATCGAATACAGCCTGATCCATGCAGACGGTTCATTGCAAACTCTGGTGATGGGCTGCGAAATTCTTGCCGGGCAACATCTGCAATTACACGTACCGGGCGGCATCTGGAAAGCTTCGCGCTTGCTCAATGGCCCACACGGATTCGGATTGATCAGCGAGGCGGTTTCGCCTGGATTTGATTTTGCTGACATGGAGATGGCTGATCGTGGAAAACTCACTGCGCAATTTCCGCAGCATCGTGCGCTGATTGAAATGCTGACGCGGGACGAAGACTGAACGTCGCAGATTGCGCATAGGCAGTGGATCAACAAAGCGTACTGAGGCTTCGCAGCAGATTGAAATGCCACGTACATTGAGGCTGATCCCGTAACACTTTATTACGTGTAATGTATATTATGTTAAATCATGGATGCGAATAGCCTCAGGCTTCAGATATCACATCCACCACTCCCAACCTCTCAGTCTAAGCAACGCCATTCGTTTGCAGCTTCAACAACCAATGTCTCTCGGTAGTCCATCCGATAAAAACCTGAGCACCTTCGCTTGCTTGGCGAGCCTCGGTCAACGGTGTGCCAGAAGCAGCTACTCGCAATCCTCTAATCGCCGGCAGGAACCTTTCACGAAATGCAATAGGCTGAGTCGCGAAATGAGCTTCGATACGTTCAATCGCGAATTGCATTTCTGCCTCATCGAGCATCGCTAGATAAAACACCATCTGCCGCCACGCGTACGCTGTATTTTTGATCATCACCAGGCTGGAGTGATAAAACCTCAACTTCATCTGCTGGCGTATGCATATCCATCTGAAGCATTCCTCGGCCATCGAAGCCAGGCGATCCTGCAATAGCGTTTTCAACCCAAGCTCACCAAACAAGAGCGAGAGGTTTTGTGTCGTCAGGATCTGTTGTTGCTCAATGATTTTCCCGTTAGTCGCCGGTCGCCATGTCCCCAGGCCCTCATTAGCGCGCTGGGAGCACAATCTGGCCAATGCGTCCCTGGTACTAGCGTCAGGCCTGGAGAACCTTTTGCGCCTGGATTTCGGTTGATCAGGAAGCATCGCCAATTGGCTTGCATCAATGTCGTAGTAATTGGCGTATAGCGTGCCACCTGTCAAAGATGCCGCCTGCCTGGCAGCTCTTATGTACTTGTTCGAGAAAGCGCCCATGAAAATGTCCGAGGCGACCTCTTCCACAAAAGGCAGATCCAGCTTGGCCATCGCCGCAAGCGCGGCAAATTCCTGAATCAGTTTGTTGTGCAGGATCGCTTGAGGAAAAGCACAAAGGGTCATTGCTGCGGATTCGATCAGGACCTGTCTGGCTGCGTCAGCGAGCACCGCGTCCGTTTTACGCTCGACTTCAACAGCCGCCACCCACGGCAATTCATTCATCCTGACCTGACTTTGCAGATCCAACAGCAACAATGATCGGCGTTGTCGAAAGGCGCGATAGGTTGCTACGGAGAGCATCCGCAGCGACATATCGCGAAATCCTGCACTGCAGATCTCAGCCGTTATCGCTGGCAGCAGCCGCGCCACGGTATCCCCGGATGTAATCAATCCCTTCTCGATCAACTCGGCAATTGTGCCCTTTCGACACCGCTCGACGCGTCGACGAATATCAGGAGGGATGCCGATACCTGTTAACAGCGAATATGCGGTCGCTTCTTCGCAGGTAACGGGTTGCAGCAGAGATGAAAAGTCGGAAACTCCGTCCGAACCGGGATACCTGCTCAGACGTGCGGCAACCGCTTTAGCAAATAGATGGTGACCGGGTGCGGACACGTGACTGCGTTGAGAGTCTCTGTGCTTTTGATGAGATTCGGATTCGGGATGACCATGCTTGCGTACGAAATCGTCGACGATCTTGCGAATTCGTCCGACTTGCCGTCCCGTAAGCGACGCCACATCGCTTGCGCAACTCCCCAGCAGTGCAAACAACTCCCCTGCCCGATCCCTTGAGCTTTCAGCTTCACCTGAAGCGCTGGGGCAAGAAGCATCGAACTGCCGCTTCAGAATATTCGCCTGCTCAAACCAGCCCTCGGGGTACCGGCGACATGGCCAATTATCCTGATACGTTAAAAGGAACAGCGACACCGCCGAATCGTAAAGCGGTAAACGAGTTTCAACGACATGCTTCTGCACTGCCACGCGCACCTGTGCCGGGCGATTTGAAAGCATGGCCCTGACATCACCGACAGTAAAAGCCTGCACTTGCCCTGAAGAAAGCGGCAAACCGTCAGAAGCCATCGGAAAGAATCGCAGCTGTTCAAAGAAAGGCGCTATCGCTTCAACCAGGTCCCATGCACTGTCTGTACGTTGCTGCACCAGCAACCAGGCCACGGTCAGCAGTGCAGCTTCTTCGGGCACCTCGATTCGATAATCCCCGCTCGCCAGCTTCGTTTGCAGTACCTCGATCCCCTCCTCCGTAAGGTGCCAAGTGTTGAGATCGAGTCGCTCAAAGCCAGGACGGATACCAGGAATCGAAGCAGCCAACTGTCGCTCGTACTCGGTCAGTGCACCGCCGGCCAAGAACTGCCCAGTGGCGAAACCTCCAGTGACGACTTCCAGCGTGACCCACTCAGGCACATCCGCGAATGGAGTTCGTGAGCCATACGACGCCGATCCCTGCAATATGTGCTCGATTACATTGCGCCAGCGCTCGATGCGCTTGCTCGTCTGTCCGTCATTGTCGAGGCCCGGTGCGGTGAGTGCTCGAGACAGTTGAAAGGCTGCATAGCCGGCACCTATGCCGGCGTTCGCATTCGATTCCCTACCGTCCCTGAGCATGAGTCCTTCCGAGCCTGCGATGTTGTGGGTCCGGGGGCTGGATTCGAACCAGCGCCCACCCGGTTAAGAGCCGAGTGTTCTACCGCTGAACTACCCCGGAACAGAGCGCGGATTGTCCACGAGCGTTGAACGATTGTGAAGATCGAAAACGTTGCCGCTTGTGGACCTGAACGGTCGCACCGGCGTCGCGAACCAATACTCCGGAAGCCGAAGACTTTATTTCGGGATGTGGGATTGTCAGCGAGTTTAGCGCTACTGTGCGAAATCGATTACTTCGCCGTTCCAGTAGCAATGTTAGATCAGTTGGGGACGGTGAGAGCAAATTAGCGACCACGAGATGGGCATTTACTGCCGCAGAAATGAGCAGCCTGAACGGCTGCTTTCGGCCTATGGTTGGCTGTCGTAGCAACACCTTCTGGGACTAACCATTTCGTAGTGCGTAAGGCCCAAAACTCAGGTGTGCACTCAGAAACTCCAGGCATACCCTGATCTTCATCGATCCAGAAGCCCGAATCGTAGTGACTGCGGACACATCCGCCGGCTGGAAATGCTCAGGCAGAATGCGAATGAGCGTCCCATTCCTGATGCTCGGGGCCACATCCCAGGTTGATGCCATGATGATGCCGAAACCATCATGTGCCCACTCTCGAACTACATCACTGTGGTTGGACGCCATTGGCCCTGTGACTTTCACCGACTCAAGACCATTCGGCCCCTCAAGTCGCCATACACCAAAGCTTTGATCCCTCCCACGAAACAACAGACAATCGTGGCGCTGAAGCTCGCTCAGAGAGTTTGGATTACCACGCTCCTCCAGGTAGCTTGGAGCAGCACAGAGAATCCTCTGGCTATCCGCGATTTTGTGAATAATCAGATTCTGCTCGTTGACTTCTCCAACTCGGATGTCGATGTCGAACTGCTCACCAATGAGATCAGTTCGACGGTCAACCAGCTCAAGCCAGACCTCTAACTTGGGGTAGCGTTTACGAAGCAAGGCCAGAACTGGAGCGATGTGAAATCGTCCCATTCGCTGGCTTGTGCTGATACGCAGCGTGCCTCTGGGCTCGACCCGGTCGCCCAGTGACGTCTCAAGCATCCGATTGACGTTGTCCATGATCGTCTGCGCCCAAACGAGCATCGTCTCGCCATCTTTGGTGATTGAAACCCGCCTGGTTGTCCGGTTAAAGAGCTTGCAGCCAAGTGTTGCCTCCAACGCCAAAACACGTTTGCTGACATGGGCCGGAGAAATTCCAAGCTCTGTCCCGGCCGCGCTAAAACTCCCGCGTTTCGCAATGACTGAGAACAGAAGCAGATCCCTAAGGAAGGGATCATTATTTACTATGGGAGAATTCTGATTTTCCATATGGCTCAATTATAGCCCTACAGGTTGATAGTAACCTTGATCCTAGCAGATCGAATCGCGACCTCAATACGTCGAGATTCAAAACAATAACGCTCGCGAAGATCAAAGCATGTCCAAAATCAGAATTGCAGTAGCGGGTGCCGGCCTCATCGGTCGACGCCATATTGAACTCATCCAGGCGAGTTCTTCTTGCGAACTGGCAGCCGTTATCGATCCGTTCGAACTTGATGGCTGCTACCTGGACTCGCTGGGCGCCTCGCAGTATCAAAACCTTCTAGCTTGTTTCGCCGAGGAAAAGCCTGATGGAGTGATTCTCGCCACTCCAAACGACCTTCATGTCGCACAGACATTGCAGTGCATTGAGGCTGGTGTTGCCGCGCTGATCGAGAAACCGGTGGCGCACAGCGTTGAGGAGGGCAAGCGGTTACTCGCTGTCGCCGATGAAACTGACGCCAAGCTGCTCGTAGGACATCATCGGGCGCATAGCCCAATTCTTGCCAAGGCGCGAGAGATCATCCGTGACGACATTCTTGGAGACATCGTTGCAGTGCAAGGCAGCGCTCTGTTTTACAAACCAGATGACTATTTCGACGCTGCCATCTGGCGACGCCAGGAAGGCGGTGGCCCTATTCTGATCAATATGATCCATGAGATTGGCAACCTGCGTTCGTTGTGCGGTGAAATTGTTGCCGTTCAAGCAATGCAGTCCAGTGTCGCACGTGGATTTCCTGTCGAAGATACCGTGTGTATCGGCCTGCGCTTTGAGAATGGAGCACTCGGTTCCTTCCTGCTCTCCGACAGCACCGGCTGTGCCCGCAGTTGGGAGCAAACATCACAAGAGAACGCGAGCTATCCGTCCTACGAGGATGAGGATTGCTACGTCATCAGTGGGAAAAACGGCTCACTGTCAGTGCCCACAATGCGTCTCAAATACTACGTGAAGGCCGAAGACAGATCATGGTGGAAGCCGTTCCAAACGGGCCACTGCGCTGTAGACCGCAAAGACCCACTTGAGATCCAGCTTGAGCACTTCTGCAACGTTATACGAGGCACGGAAACGCCTCTCGTCTCCGTGCGCGACGGACTGCGGAATCTGATCATCACTGAGGCTATATCACTGGCCGCAAAAAGCGGCTCGATCATAGAAATCGACCGTATTTAAGCCCGGCATGACTCCCAGTCATGCCGGGCTTTACGTGTACCAGGGCGGTTTTTGCTGCTCTGCCAGATTTATAAAAACAATATCTGGAGTAGTCAGATGAACACAGCAACAGCGACAGAGCAGCACCGCTCCAAGCAAGCGAAGAAAGCCACCGCGAGTGGTTGGATTGGCTCCGCGTTGGAGTATTACGATTTTTTCATCTATGCCCAAGCGGCAGCCCTGATCTTTCCACAACTCTTCTTCCCCTCAACCGATCCAAAGATTGCCATCGTGGCGGCTATGGCGACTTACGGGGTTGGGTACATTGCTCGCCCTATCGGCGCATTCTTCTTGGGTCACTGGGGTGATACCCGTGGCCGCAAGAACGTATTGCTGCTGTGCATGTTCCTGATGGGATTCGCCACCATGGCGGTAGGCCTGCTGCCGACCTATCACCAGATTGGTATATGGGCACCTGTCCTGCTAGTAATACTGCGACTCGTGCAGGGGTTTGCTGTAGCGGGAGAGATCTCGGGAGCCAGCTCAATGATTCTGGAGCATGCACCCCAAGGACGAAGAGGATATTTCGGCAGCTACACGCTTCAAGGAGTACAGGCAGGTCAGGTTCTCGCAGCTGCCATTTTCTTGCCTCTCGCCTATTTCATGTCCGATGAAGCCTTCAATAGCTGGGGCTGGCGTATTCCCTTTCTTTTGAGCGCTGTGGTGCTGATCGCTGGCTTCATCATTCGCCGGGAAGTTGAGGAACCGCCAGTATTCGTAGAGCAGACAAACAAGGATGAGAAGTCTGAATCGCCGATCATCGGAGCCTTCAAACACAGCTGGAGAGGCATGCTGGTCGTAGTTGGGGTTTCGTTGATGAATGTTATTCCAGTCATTACGACCGTGTTCGGAGCGGCCTATGCCGTACAACCTGCCTATGGCATCGGCTTCGATAAAAGCGTGTACCTGTGGATTCCGGTCGTTGGCAATATCGTGGCCGTGCTGTGCATCCCTCTCGTAGGCAATCTTTCTGACAAGGTGGGGCGCCGGCCTCTGATTATCGCAAGCGCCTTTAGTTGCGGGCTGATGTCCTTTGCCTATCTATACGCAATCAGCATTCACAACCTCCCGCTCGCTTTCGGCGCATCACTGCTGATGTGGGGAATGATCTACCAAGGCTACAACGCGGTGTTCCCATCTTTCTTTCCAGAGCAATTTGGAACGCGCTACCGAGTGTCGGGGATGGCAATTTCGCAAAACCTCGGACTATTCATCACCGCAATGTTACCTGCTCTGTTTGCCCTGATCGCAGGCCCTGGTACTGAAAACATACCGTTGATTGTCGGTGGGATCGCCTGTGTGTGCACGTTGCTAGCTGGTATCGCGGCCTGGTGCGCACCTGAGACATCTCGAATCCCTACAGCCGACCTCGGTAACCGCGATGCCAAATCCACAGAAGCCGGTGAATATCATAAGGCACGGCTGGCAGCCATGAGTCCCGCAAAGAATTGAAGCGACTCACGAGGATCACATGATGAACATCATTCTAGTTTTGAACGGCCCTAACCTGAACATGTTGGGACTGAGAGAGCCCGAGGTGTATGGGCGGGAGACATTGGCGGACGTTGAGCAGGCGTGTCGTCAGTACGGCGAAAGACATGGGCTTGTGATTGAGTTTCAGCAAACCAATCACGAAGGGCAAATGATTGAATGGATTCACCAGTCCCGCAGGAGGATAGCGGGGATTGTGATCAATCCAGGAGCATGGACTCATACATCGGCCGCCATCCACGATGCGTTGATCGCAGCCGAGGTGCCGGTGATTGAGGTTCACATCTCAAATGTCCACAGGCGTGAAGATTTTAGGCACTTTTCATATGTGTCACGCGTTGCTAAAGGCGTGCTCGCGGGATTCGGCACCGACGGGTATCGAATGGCGATACAGCACTATGCAAGCTGCCTTGAGCAATCATTTACGGTGTAGTGGAGTCTGCAAGGATTGATAGTCGCTTGCTGGCACTGCCGAGAGTCAGCAAATTATGGATTACCATGCTTAGGGTCGATTTCAGCCGTTTCCCCAAGGCTGCTATAGGCCCTACCCTTCATGAAGGGCAGCTTTGGGTCGAAAACAGTCACTCCTGCCTGAGACGTCCACGGAGAATTGGCCCATGAAAACCGCCGTAATATCCGACACTCACAATCTCCTCCGCCCCGAAGCCATCGACGCGCTCCAAGGCTGTGACCTGATCATCCACGCCGGCGACATCGGCAACCCGGACATCCTCGCCCAATTGTCCGAAATTGCTCCAGTCCACGCCGTGCGCGGTAACAATGATCTGAGCAGCCCATGGGCCAAAGACGTTCCCGACCTTCTGACCTGCACTGTCAATGGCTGGCGCACCCTGCTTATCCACGACATCGCCGACGTCCCCGCCGATTTAGATCCAGACATAAAGCTCATCATCACCGGCCATTCCCACAAACCGCGCATCGAATGGCGCGGCGATCGCCTATACGTGAACCCTGGTAGCGCCGGCCCTCGGCGTTTCAAATTGCCGGTCACGTTGGCAATTCTCGAGATACACCCCGATAACATCGAGCCGCGCCTGATTTACCTGCTGGATCCCCCCGCCTGAAATCGCTGCGGTCTGCAGCGAGTACGGTGGCTGCTCAAATCGATGCAATCACGCAGCCGGGATGACGCAATTCTATCTCGCGACCGATGTTGGATTGCGCGCCCTTCCCCGGCTCCCCCCAATGACTCACCTCAATCGACCGATGCAGCAAGCAAATCCCGACAAACAATTTACCTAACGTATGTTAGATAGGTGTTGACGCACCCTGGATTGCTAGCTAAGGTTTACCTACCAAACGGTAGATAGATAACCCAGCCACCACTCTGCAGGATCGACCATGACTAATAAACTTCAGCTTTTCACTTCGCCTTCGGCCTTTCCAAACCCGCAGCGTCTGCGTCTGTTCATGCACGAAAAAGGCATCGCCGACCAATTTGCCGAGACCATCTATGACATGTCCCCCGTAGGCGAACAGCGTGGCTGGCGTCATTTGAATATGAATCCGTGGGGCGAAACTCCCACCCTACAACTGGCAGACGGCAGCTACATTTCCGAAACGGCTGCCATCGTTCGTTATCTTGACCAGGAGTATCCCGGTCGCAAAATAATGGGGGCGACCGCACTGGAACAGGGTCTGGATAACATGTGGGACAACCGGGTGTGGGTGCACATCCTGTACCGCATCGTTACAGCGTTCCACGTATTGCATACCGGGCTGGGCTTCAAGCTGGAACTGACCAAGAATGAGGCTTGGGGCGAACACTGCCGCAAGGAAGCTTTGGCTCACGCGGCACTGGTCAATCGTCATCTGTCAGACGGCCGCGAATGGCTGCTCGGCGGCGATGCCCCGACCTTCTCGGACATTACCCTGGCAACCGCGATCGCCTTTTCGAAATTCCCGGTGAACGCAACTCCACTGGACGAGCGTTTTGAGTTCCTGGATGCGTACTGGCAGCGCTGGACAAAACGTCCGAGCTTCCAGGCTGCCTACGCTGATCGGAACAGCGGCATTCCCGAGCTGGATTCGCCAGCCCAGTAACATCTCAATGGAAACTACGTCCGCCGAGATCGCCACAGCCCTGGCCTTCTCGGTGACCGTAGTGAACGGCCTCTACTGGAGCAGCCAAGTCACGTTGAGCTCACGGCTCGCCGCCAACACTCTACCTGTCACACGGTAGGTCTTTGCTGTAAATTAGCTTTCCCAGTTTTGAGAGATCGTCCCTAGACGAAAGGCACCAACATGAGCGTCAACTCCAAAGAAGCCATTCTGCTGGCGGCCAAAAAAATTGCCCAATCGCAGGGCTACAATGGTTTGAATTTCCGCGACCTTGCACAAGATGTTGGTATTAAAGCGGCGAGTATTTACTACCATTTTCCAAGCAAAGCCGATCTGGGTATTGCGGTTGCCAAACGCTATTGGGAAGACGGTGCGCTCGCGCTAGAGGCCATCGAATCAGAAAGTCCATCTCCGATAGACGCTCTGCGTCGCTTTCCTGAAATCTTCCGTAGATCGCTTGAGGCCGACAATCGCCTTTGTTTGGGTAGTTTCATGGGCGCTGAAACCGATACTTTGCCCATTGAGATGACAAAAGAAATTCAGACCTTTGCAGATGTCAACATTGCATGGTTAAGCAAGCTTCTATTGGCTGCGAACGTGTGCGACTCAAGTGAGAGTGAATCCAGAGCCCGTGCAATTTTCGCTGCTGTTGTCGGTGCCCAGCTCTTTGCTAGAAGTCGCTCGGATATTTCGCTTTTCGACTCTTTGATCGATTCATACCGAGTGTTCGGGCCTCTGCGATTTAGCAACTAACTGCGACCCGGCTCCGCGAGCAGGCGGGGACTGAACATCATCACGGAGCTCGCTTTCGGAGCGCCGGTGCTTCCTCTGTGAAATTGGCCGCTTCAACCAGCGCGCTTTTGAAGTCGGCGTGGTAATGCTCCGCGCCGATTGCTCGCAGAATCCCCACCTTGTCGAGCTTGTTGAACACCGTCGAATTCGCCTCGCACAGTTTCACCACGATATGCCGTTCATGCAGTTGCTCGATGACTTCCTCCAGCACCTGCAAGCCCGTGATATCCATGAACGGTACGCGCTTCAAACGGATAATCAGCAGGCGTGGGTCGGTATGCGTCTGAGCCAGGACGCGTTCGAAGGTCTCTGCCGCGCCGAAAAACAAGGGCCCTTCAATCGTGTAAATCAAAGTGCCTGGTGGCAGTCGAGCCTGTCCGTTAGCCCTCAGTTCTTCCTCCAGATCTTGCTCGACGACCTGCTGCACTTCCACCGATGAGGCCATGCGGCGCATGAAATGCAGCATCGCGAGAATGACGCCGATATTCACGGCGATCACCAGGTCACTGAACACCGTAAGAACGAAGGTGATGAGCAGGATCGAAACGTCTGCTCGTGGGGCGCGCTGGACCATGCGCTTGAAGTGCTTCAGCTCGCTCATGTTGTACGCGACCACAAAAAGAATTGCGGCCAGCGCGCACAGCGGGATGTTTGAAGCCAGAGGCGCGAGAAACAGAATAATCAGCAGCAGGGTGAGCGCATGCGTAATGCCGGCCAGTGGGCTGGTGGCGCCGTTACGGATATTGGTTGCCGTGCGGGCAATCGCACCGGTAGCGGCGAAACCGCCGAACAACGGCGTGACCAGGTTGGCAACGCCCTGCCCGATCAGCTCCTGATTGGATTCATGTTTAGTACCTGCCATGCCATCGGCCACCGTCGCGGACAGCAGCGATTCGATTGCCCCAAGCATGGCGATGGTGAATGCCGGACCAATCAGGTCGATAACACGCGACAGTGTGATTTCCGGCAGGCCCAACACTGGCAAGCCTTGCGGTATGCCACCAAATGCACTGCCAATCGTGGCGACCCCCTCGAAATGAAAGGTGGACTGTATCGCTGTCGCGACCGCCATGGCGATCAGTGGACCAGGCACCCGTTTGAGACCGGGAATTCTGGACGCGCTGATGACCAGAAAAAGGCTGAGTACCGCCAGCAAGGTCGTGGCCAGATGAAGATTCGGCAGCGCCTGAAGCAGATGCCAGAGCTTTTGATGAAAGTGCTCTCCCCCGACCTGCGGCAAGCCGAAAAAGTCTTTCCACTGCCCGACCCAAATGATCACGCCGATGCCCGCCGTGAATCCAACGATGACCGGGTCGGGTATGAACTTGATGATTGCACCGAGCCGGGCCATCCCCAGCAATAGCAATATCGCCCCGGCCATCATCGTGGCGATTTGCAAACCGTCAACGCCATGCTCGGCCGTGACGCCCGCCAGGATCACGATGAACGCACCGGTCGGCCCGGCAATCTGCAAGCGGCTTCCACCAAAGAGCGAAACCAGCAGGCCACCGATGATTGCGGTGTAGATGCCTTGCTCGGGTTTGACGCCAGATGCAATGGCAAACGCCATGGCCAGCGGGAGTGCCACGATGCCGACGATCACGCCAGACACCAGATTGCGAATCCAATGTCCTCGTCCCAACAACCCTGCCTTCCATGCCTCACCGATCGCAGTCATGGTTAGCTCCCCAGTGGTTGAATGCGGATGACATTGACAGCACTGATAATCTGAAACGTCTTAGTCGACCTTGATCTGCCTCAAACTTCCCACGTTGCGATACCTCTTCATACGATACATTTCACTATCAGAATGAGTGAGCAGTGTATCGGCATCCTTTCCGTGCTCCGGATAATAGGCAACGCCGATACTGCACAATGGCATCGTGAGTGCGGCAAATTCGGGGGGCAGTGGCTCAGACATTACTTGGTGAATCTGATCCAGCCGTTGGGAAATCGCGTCCCTCGACGTAACGTCTGTCAGCAGCACCGTGAATTCATCGCCACCAATGCGAGCCACGGTGTCTATCTCACGCACACAGCTTTTCAGACGCTGGGCAACAATACACAGAACCCGGTCCCCTGCTGCGTGGCCATGAAGATCATTGATACTCTTGAAGTCATTGATATCCAGAAACAGCAAAGCCAGCTCATTACCTTGGCGCTGTGCAGTCCGCAGTGCAGATATCAGTCGATCATTAAAGAGCGACCTGTTGGTTAATTTCGTCAGCGGATCGTGGTGAGCGAGGAAGCGTAATTCCTCCTCGGCTTTGGCTAGAGCTGTAACGTTTCTTGCGACCCCAATCCGGGCACCCACTTCCTCCGACCAGAATGCAGCCCAGAGGATGTACACGACTGCCCCATCCTTGCGGATGTAACGGTTGCGGAAATCAAAATGCGGTTGACCACTCATGACCCGAGTAATCGAAGCCCGCGTTGCATCCAGGTCTTCGGGATGCATGTAACGGGTGATATTGGTGCCAACTAGCTCATCAGGCAGGTAACCCAACAGGGTCTTACAGGCATCACTCACAAAAACAATGTGGTCGCTTTCATCCACCACAAAAACCGTATCCAGCATCAGGTGGATCAGTTTGGGATAGAGCGTTTGTAAATCGATGGCCATAAGTCATGTGAGATCTGAGTCGTTGAGCGCGATCATATCCCTTTTTACAGGGTGTACTGCGAGGAATTGCGAAGGTGCCAAAGCCATTTGGAACGAGCTGCTTATTTGGTTAGTCTTGCGGACAATATGGCGACTTCAAGGGGAACTCTTCGGGTGATCAGACCGATATTGCTGTTACGCCGAGGCTTCGCCTCCATGCGCTGGCGCACCAGGGTCACGTTGTGGATCGCGGCAACCATTGCCGGCTTGCTGGTGGTGGCTTTTGCAAGGCTCGCGGACATCGCCCTAGCCCAATTTGCTCAACAAACCGCAGAGCGAGCGTGGCTTCCTCTTGTTTACACCCCACTGATCGGCATGCTTGTAGTCTGGCTGACGACGCGCTTTTTCGACGGTGCCCAAGGTAGCGGAATTCCTCAGGTCATCGCTGCAACACGGCTCGCGCGTCAAGGCAAGCCCATTGAACGACTGGTTTCACTGCGCATTGCTTTCGCCAAGATCGGCCTCGGAACACTAGCGCTGACCGGTGGCTTTTCGGCGGGGCGTGAAGGCCCCTCGGTTCAGGTTGCGGCATCCATCATGCACTTCTTTCACCGCTTCCTGCCCAATGCGCGAATCGTGCGCAGCGAGGATCTCATTCTGGCGGGAGGTGCAGCGGGTATTGCGGCTGCATTCAATACGCCCCTGGCCGGGATCGCATTCGCCGTCGAAGAACTTGGACGCAAGCTGGAGACCCGTACCAGCGGCGTTCTTCTCAGTACCATCATCCTCTCCGGGATGGTTGCCATTGCCTTGCAAGGAAACTACAACTACTTCGGTCATTTTGGCATTCAGGACATCAACATTGACATCGTTGTCCCGGCATTAGTGATAGGGATTGGCTGTGGACTACTGGGTGGTTTGTTTAGCCGGATGTTGTTATGGCCGCAGCGGCATCCCCACTTCATCATCTGGCAATGGCGACGGCTGCATCCCGTGTGGTTTGCCGGCATTTGTGGATTGGTCGTTGCAATACTGGGTTGGCTGAGTGGCGGAATGTCGTTCGGTAGCGGTTACGGCATTACCTCTCAGGTCATCGCATCGGATGTAGTCCTGCCATGGCATGCGCCCATTACTCGCTTCCTGGCGACCGTAGTGACCTACTTCTCTGGCATTCCCGGGGGTATTTTCGCACCCTCGCTCGCTGTAGGGGCCGCCGTCGGTGCCAATAGCGCAGAACTGTTTCACCTGGCCGCACAGCCCACCATTGCACTGTGCATGGTGGGTTTTCTGGCTGCCGTGACCCAGTCGCCAATCACCTCCGCAATCATTGTGATGGAGATGATCGATAGCCACAGTATGGTGATCAGTCTCATGGCGGTCGCTTTGATTGCCAAGGCTGTCAGTTCAAGAATGGGGCCTGAGTTGTATCAGCAATTGGCGCGAGGTTTTCTTCAGAGTGCGGAATCTGCCGCCACGCCAAAGAGTCCAGCGCGATAGGCCTTATCGTGCTGTACGGCCCGGCAGCGGCCCCTAAAAACCCGTTTCCTCTGCACCCTCACAAAACTGGCCACTCAACCGGCGCACAAACGCCTGCATCGACGGCGTTTGCTTAAGCGGTTTCCTCTGCAACAACCCCAACGACCGCTGCTGTGGCTGTTCAATCGGCAAAACCGCCACCTCCGCATCAACACGCAAAAACCTCGTCGCGCTGGCCGGCAGCAAGGTAAACCCCAACCCCGCACGCACCAGCGCCGCCGCCGTGCTCATGTGCGCAACTTCCCACGAACATTCGGCGTTCACACCCAACAACCCCAATGCCGCATCTGCCAACGGACGAATGCTGGTGTCCCGGGTCAGCGCTATATAAGGCCGCGACTGCCAGCGTTCGTCCGTGCTACCCGCCAGAGCGTCCCGGCGCACCAGCAGCACCAGGTTGTCATCCATCAGCGCGTCGAACTCCAGTCCGGACAGATCCTCTGGCCGCGAGGTAATGCCGATATCAACTTCTCCGCTTTGCACCCAATGGCTCACCTCCCCCGCACGCCCATCGCGTAGCGATACCTGCACGCCGGGAAATTCGCGCATGAACGCGGCAATGATTTCCGGCAGGAACGACGCCGCCGCAGTCGGTAACGCTGCCAAACGAATGCTGCCGCGATTGAGATTCAGCGTTTCGCGGGCATCGCGCACGGCGTTTTCCATGTCGCGCAGCATGGCTTGGGCCTGGGGCAGGAAGTGTTCGCCGGCCGGGGTCAGCTCGACGCTGCGGGTGTTGCGCGCCAGTAGCTGCAGGCCGATGGTTTCTTCGAGCTTGCGGATGATGTAGCTCAACGCCGGTTGTGAGACGTGCAGTTTTTCTGAGGTGCGCGTAAAGCTTGAGGTCTCGGCGATCAGGATGAACGCGCGCAGTTGGCGGAAGTTGATGTCCATGCTCGACCGATAAAATTAATGGATTAATTCGTAGAATATTTAAAATTCACAGAACAATCCAACGCTCGCATGATGGCCGCGAACACATGCCGAGTCCGACGCAATGACAACAACAATTCATATCGGTTGTGGCGCAGGTTTCGCCAACGATCGCCCCGACGCGGGTTTGCACCTCGCGCAGGATCTGGCCAGCCGCAGCGGTAAACGCTATCTGATGTATGAACTGCTCGCCGAGCGCACCCTCGCCGAGGCGCAACTGCGTAAACAGGCTGACCCGCAAAGCGGCTATGCCGCGCGGTTATTCGATTTTTTGCGCCCGGTGCTTGATACCTGCATCGAGGCTGGCATCCCGATCATCACCAATGGCGGCGCGGCCAATCCACGCGCTGCAGCACAGCGTTTGCGTGCCGAACTGGGCGGACGCCACGCGGATCTGAAGATCGCCTGCGTGCTCGGCGATGACTTGTTGCACGTCGAACAGCAACGTCTTCAGCAGTGGCTGGATCTCGACGTTGCGCAACACGATGTGGTTTCGGTGAACGTCTACACCGGAGCCGATGGCATCACCCACGCCTTGAATGACGGCGCCGGAATCGTCCTCTGCGGTCGGGTTGCTGACCCTTCGCTGGCGGTGGGTCCGATCCGTCATGGCCTCGGCTGGGCGGCGGATGACTGGCAGAAAATGGCCATCGCCACAGCGGCCGGGCATCTGCTGGAATGCTGCACGCAAGTCACCGGCGGCTATTTTGGCCATCCCAGCATCAAAGACGTGCCCGATCCGGCGCGCTTGGGCTGCCCGATCGCCGAGATCAGCGCGGACGGCACGCTGGTCATTACGAAAGCGGCTGGCTCCGGCGGCTGCGTTACCGAGCGCACGGTCAAGGAACAGCTGCTGTATGAAGTCCACGACCCGCGCCGTTACCTCACACCGGATGTGGTGCTTGACCTTGGCGAAGCCAGCGTGACCACCCTCTCCCCCCATCGCGTGGCCATCAGCGGTATACAAGGCCACCCGCGCCCCGCACAGCTCAAGGGTTTGGCGGGCTTGCGTGGCATGTGGTTTGGTGAAGCCGAGATTTCCTATGCCGGCCCCGGCGCGGTCGATCGGGCGAAGCTTGCCCGGGAAATCCTCCAGCAACGCTTCGATCAACTGGCCCCGCAAGTGCAGCCGTGGATCGACATTGCCGGGGTGGCCAGCCTGTTCAACGATGCCCGTGGCGATTACCTCAACCAGTGTCTGGCGCATGCGCCGCAGGTGGCGGACGTGACGGTCAGGGTCGGTCTGGTACACAAGGACCGCGCCCAGGTCGATCTGCTGCTGGCCGAGGTCGAGTCCCTCTACACCAACGGCCCGGCTGGCGGTGGCGGCGTTCGCCGGCACTTGAGCGAGTCGATCGCCACCCACGGTTTTCTGATTGCGCGCGATCAAATCGAGACGCGCCTGGAGTGGTACTGATGACTGCATTTGTCACGCTCGCTGATTTCGCCCATGCCCGCGCTGGTGATAAAGGCAATATCCTCAGCGTGGTGGTCCTGCCGCTGGACGCCGCACACTACGACTGGCTCAAGCGCGAGCTGACCGTCGAGCGCGTTGCCGAGCAGTTCGCCAGCCGCCGGCCTTCACGCGTTCAGCGCTACGAGATCGATACACTGCAGGCCCTGAATTTCGTTCTCGACGATGCACTCGAAGGCGGGGTGAATCGCAGCCCGGGGCTCGACCGCCATGGCAAAAGCCTGAGCTACCTGCTGCTGTCGTTGCGCCTGCCCGCACCGGGTTGAGCGACCTCCTCGCTGACAGGTTTTACCGGGCCGTCGTATCGGGCCGAATCGCACAATAAAAACAATACCGAGATGCCATATCCATGATCACTGCACTGGGTTTTCTCATGATGTTCAGCATCATCGCGCTGATTTTGCTCCGCAGAATCAGCCCGGTCGTGGGCTTCACCACAATCCCCGTCGCCGTCTGCCTGCTGGCCGGTTTCGCACCGCCGCAGATCGGCGACTTCATCAAGAACGGCTTGGTCACGGTAGCGCCAACCGCTGCGCTGTTTCTGTTCGCCATTCTGTATTTCGGCATCATGCGTGATCGCGGCCTGTTCGATCCGCTGGTGAATTTCCTGATCCGCCGTACCGGCGGCAAGCCGCTGGCCGTGGCGTTAGTCACGGTGTTGGTGACGGCGGTCGTGCACCTTGACGGCGTCGGCGCGGCAACGTTTCTGCTGACGATTCCGGCGCTGCTGCCGCTGTACAAACGCCTGAACATGAGCCCGAACATGCTCTTGTTGTTGGTCGGCACGACGGCGGGCGTCGGCAACATGGTGCCATGGGGTGGCACCACCGCTCGCGCGGCCGCCACCACCGGGCTCGACGCCACAGCGCTGTGGATGGGGCTGGTTCCGGTGCAACTGGTGGGCTTTGCCTGCCTGCTGCTGATTGCCGGCTGGCTCGGTTTGCGGGCGCAGCGTCGGCTGCCGAAATCGTTAGGCGCTGCGTCGAGTTTTGACGCCGCACTGGCCCAGCCAGAAGAACGTGAGCACGCGCTGTCGCCGCGGCAGTGGCGTTACTGGCTCAACGTCGCCCTGACCGTCGCCATTCTCGCCTGTCTGTTCAGCGGGATTTTCCCGTTGTACGCCTGTTTCATGGTCGGTCTGGGCATCGCCCTGCCGCTCAACTTTGCCTCGCTGGAAGCGCAGACCGAGCGCATCAAGGCGCATGCGGCCGATGCGTTGCAGATGGTCCTGGTGATGATGGCGGCCGGCGTGCTGCTCGGCGTGTTGTCCGGGGCGAAAATGTCCGATGGCATGGCCCTGGCGCTGATCGACGCCCTGCCCCACGGCTCTGCGCAATACCTGCACCTGATCATCGGCGCATTCGGCGTGCCGCTGGGGATGATTTTTTCGCCCGACGCGTACTACTTTGCGTTACTGCCAGTGATTCGTGATGTGGCGGTAGCTGCCGGCGTGCCTCTCGAAGCAGTCGCACGAGCAATGTTGATCGGCGAAAACACCGGTTTTGCCATCAGCCCGGTGGTGCCCAGCGTCTACCTCGCCCTGGCGCTGGCCGGGGTGGAGTTACGCAAGCACATCATGTACACGTTTTTCTGGGCCTGGGGCGTGAGTCTGGTGATGTTGGCGTTTGCCGTGCTCAGCGGCGCGATCCCGACCTGAGGTCACTCCGGCTCAATAGACGAAGCCATGGCCCAGCTCGCTTTCGATCCACTCCAGAAAGCGCCGAACCCGGGGAAATGTCGAATGCGCCTTGGGGAACACCAGGTGATGGGCGGCCACTGCGGCACTCAGTGCTTCGGGTGCCACTTCAACGAGAGTGCCGGCCGCCAGATACTTTTGCGCCAGCAAGGTGCTTTCCAGGGCAAAGCCGAGCCCGTGACTGGCCGCCTCCAGTGACATATAGGAGCGGTCGAAGCTCAGCGCATAAGGCCGCTCCGGTCGCGCCAGGCCATGCTGGGCAAACCATTGCGGCCACTTCAGCAGCGTCGCTTCCGACAGAATCAGATCATGATCAAGCAGGTCCGCCGCCGCGCGGACCGGTCGCTGTGCGAGCAGCTTCGGCGAGGTCAGCACGGCGAATTTTTCATTGCGCACCGTACGCACTTCATAGCTCGGCCAGTTCGGCGTGCCATGGCGGATGTCGACGTCGATCTTGTCGCGGCTGAAATGCAGCGATTCGTAGGAGCAGGACAGGTTGATCTGAATATCAGGGTGACTGGCGCGAAACGCTTCCAGACGTGGCATCAGCCAGAGCAGGCCGAAGCTCGGCGATGAATGCAGCCGCAGGCAATCGAGGCTGACATCGCTGGCCGCGCGTTCAGTGGCCACCGCCAGACTGTGGAGAATTCCGGAAACCTCTTTCAAATATTGCTCGCCCACCGGCGTCAGCGACACACCACGCGCAGCGCGCACGAACAATTGGCGGCCGATCATGCCTTCCAGTTTGGCCAATTGATGGCTGACCGCTGACGGCGTCAGGTCCAGCACTTCGGCGGCGCGGGCGACGTTGCCGAAGCGCGCGGTTTGCTCGAAGGCCTGAATTGCTCTCAGCGGTGGCAGGATCACAGGGGCATCGGAATCGGTGCGCATGGCGGCTCCGTTAGATTTCTTAGGATTTTTGGGCTGTTCGCATTCAATCACTCGCCAGCCGGATTGACGAGTGCTGAATTTTTTTCAGCATTGAATGACGTTCGCGTTATTGCTCACCCCCGCCACGGAGGACAAGCTGAGTCATCGGTTTTTCACGGACCGACCCAATAAAAACAATTTGAGGGACTCCTCCATGCTTCTTCAAGGCAAAGTCGCAATCATCACCGGTGCCGCATCTGCCCGTGGCATCGGCCGCGCTACCGCGACCACCTTTGCGCAACATGGCGCACGAGTGGTGATCCTCGATCTGGACGCCTCCGCCGCCCGCGATGCCGCGGCGTCCCTGGGCGAAGGTCATCTGGGCCTCGCCGCCAATGTCGCCGATCAGGCACAGGTGCAACAGGCCGTCGCGGCCGTTATCGAACACTTCGGGCGCATCGATATTCTGGTCAACAACGCCGGTATCACCCAGCCGCTGAAAACCCTCGACATCGGTCACTCCGACTACGACAAGGTGCTGGATGTCAGCCTGCGCGGCACCCTGCTGATGTCGCAAGCGGTGATTCCGCTGATGCGCCAGCAGGCCTCAGGCAGCATCGTCTGCATGTCTTCGGTGTCGGCGCAGCGCGGTGGCGGGATTTTTGGCGGCCCGCATTACAGCGCGGCCAAGGCCGGTGTGCTGGGGCTGGGCAAAGCCATGGCCCGTGAGCTAGGGCCGGACAATATTCGCGTCAACTCCATCGCCCCGGGTTTGATTCACACCGACATCACCGGCGGCCTGATGCAGGATGAACGCCGCCACGCGATCATCGACGGCATCCCGCTCGGCCGTCTCGGTGAAGCTCAGGACGTCGCCAACGCGGCGCTGTTTCTGGCCAGCGACCTGTCCTCTTATCTGACTGGCGTCACCCTCGACGTGAATGGCGGCATGCTGATTCACTGACAACACCTGGGCGGGCCTGCGTGGCCCGTGCGGTTCTGGATCGATGACGCAGCCGGGCCTGAAGGCCTGGCGGTCAATAAAAACAAGAGATCAGACCATGACTACCCTGTCGCTCGAAGCGGTTTCGACCGTGCGCTCTTCCGCCTATCGCAAAACGGCCTGGCGGCTGATGCCGTTCCTGATGCTGTGCTACCTGTGCGCCTATCTGGATCGGGTCAACGTCGGCTTCGCCAAGCTGCAGATGATGAACGATCTGGCCCTCAGCGAAACCGTCTACGGCTTGGGCGCCGGCGTGTTCTTCATCGGCTATTTCCTCTGCGAAGTGCCCAGCAACATCATCCTGCACAAGGTCGGCGCGCGCGTCTGGATCGCGCGGATCATGATCACCTGGGGCATTGTTTCGGCGCTGTTCGCTTTCGTCGAAACCGCGTGGCAGTTCTACGCCCTGCGCTTTCTGCTGGGGATTGCCGAGGCCGGTCTGGCGCCGGGCCTGTTGCTCTATCTGACTTACTGGTTCCCGTCCTACCGGCGTGCGCGCATGACCGTGCTGTGGTTCATCGCCATTCCGCTGTCCGGCATGGTCGGCGGCCCGCTGTCTGGCTGGATCATGAACCATTTTGCCGGTGTGCATGGCTGGGCCGGCTGGCAGTGGATGTTCGTCCTTGAAGCGGTGCCTACGGTGCTCGTCGGCCTGCTGGTGCTCAGCTACCTGAAGGATGGCGTGCATCAGGCGACCTGGCTAAACGACGACGAAAAAGCGCTGATCAGCCGCGAACTGGCAGAAGACGACCAGCAAAAAGTCACCCACGCCTCGGTCGGCGAGTTCATTCGCGACCGGCGCTTGTGGCTGCTGGCGGGTATCTATTTCTGTGTGGTGATGGGTCAGTACGCAATCACCTTCTGGCTGCCGACGCTGGTGCGCAATTCGGGTGTTTCCGACCCGCTGCACATTGGTTTTCTCACCAGTCTGCCGTACCTCTGCGCGATTGCCGCGATGCTGCTGGTCGGCCGCAGTGGCGACAAACACCGTGAACGCCGCTGGCACCTGATCGTGCCGATGATTGCCGGGGCGATCGGTTTGAGTCTGGCGGCGATGATGGGCGGCAACTCGACCCTGTCGATCCTCAGCCTGTGCCTGGCCGCTTCGGGAATCCTCTCGGCGACTTCGCTGTTCTGGATGCTGCCCACCACGCTGCTCGGCGGCGTGTCCGCCGCAGCCGGCATCGCTGCGGTCAACAGTTTCGCCAACCTCGCCGGCTTCTGCTCGCCGTATCTGATTGGCTGGGTCACCACCCTGACCGGTTCCAGCGCCATCGGCATGTACCTGATCACGGGCGTGTTGTTCGCCGGCGCCGCACTGGTGCTGCGCATCCCTGCCGCCCTGGTCAATCGTTGAATCAACGGAGTTTCATCATGACTATCGAGTCTTCAAACGCTGCATCCCTGAGTCTGGCGGAGCGCGCGCGCAACATTCGTCGCCATGCGTTGCGCATGGGTCAGGTCCAAGGTCAGGGCTATGTCGGCCAAGCCCTCGGCGCCGCCGACCTGCTCGCCGTCTCGTATTTTCATGCGATGAACCATCGCCCGGCAGATCCGGAGTGGGAACAGCGCGATCGTTTCTATCTCTCCATCGGCCATTACGCGATTGCGTTGTACGCAGCGCTGATCGAAGCCGAGATCATCCCGCTCGACGAACTGGAAACCTACGGTTCGGATGACAGCCGCTTGCCAATGTCGGGCATGGCCGCCTACACGCCCGGTATGGAAATCACCGGTGGTTCCTTGGGTCAGGGCCTGGGCATCGCGGTGGGTGCCTGCCTGGGCCTGAAGCGCAAAGGCTCGTCCTCCTTCGTTTACAACCTGCTCTCGGACGGTGAGTTGAACGAAGGCTCAACGTGGGAAGCGGTCATGTCGGCGTCGCACTGGAAGCTCGACAACCTGATTGCGATTGTCGACGTCAACAACCAGCAGGCCGACGGCTATTCCAGCGAGATCCTCTCGTTCGAGCCCATCGTCGATCGCTGGCACGCCTTCGGCTGGTTCACCCAGCGCGTCGATGGCAACGATCTCGACGCACTGGTCGCGGCGTTCGATGCCGCGCGCAAACACCCCGGTAGCCAGCCGCGCGTGATCATCTGCGACACCAAAATGGGCAAAGGCGTGCCGTTTCTGGAAACCCGGGAAAAAACCCACTTCATTCGCGTTGAAGAACACGAATGGGACTTGGCCCTGCGCAACCTCGAAGAAGGAAAAGACCAATGAGCAACGCCGCCAACACTCCGTCCGCAACCGGCGAGCCGGTCAAAAAGCGCCTGACCACGTCCGCAATGATTGCCTCGATTGCCTCCGAGGGCCAGGCGACCCGCTCGGCGCCGTTCGGCCACGCATTGGCGGCCCTCGCTGATCAGCGTGCGGACATCGTCGGGCTGTCTGCGGACTTGTCCAAATACACCGACCTGCACATTTTCGCCAAGGCGCACCCTGAGCGTTTCTACCAGATGGGCATGGCCGAGCAGTTGCTGATGAGCGCGGCCGCCGGGATGGCCCGTGAGGGTTTTGTGCCGTTCGCCACGACTTATGCGGTGTTCGCGTCGCGTCGCGCCTATGACTTCATCTGCATGGCCATCGCTGAGGAAAACCTCAACGTCAAAATCGTCTGCGGCCTGCCCGGCCTCACCACCGGTTACGGCCCGAGCCACCAGGCCACCGATGACCTGGCAATTTTCCGTGCCATGCCCAACCTGATGATCGTCGACCCCTGCGACGCCCTGGAAATCGAACAGGCTGTGCCGGCCATCGCCGCGCACCAAGGCCCGGTCTACATGCGTTTGCTGCGCGGCAATGTGCCGTTGGTGCTCGACGAGTACGGCTATCAGTTCGAGATCGGCAAGGCCAAGACCCTGCGCACCGGCAACGATGTGCTGATCATCTCCACCGGTTTGATGACCATGCGCTCACTCGAGGCGGCTCAGCAGCTTCAGGCCGACGGCATCGATGTTGCCGTGCTGCACGTCCCGACCATCAAGCCGCTGGACGAACAGACCATTCTTGCCGAGGCGCGCAAGTCCGGGCGCTTGGTGGTCACCGCGGAAAACAGCTCGATCATCGGCGGTTTGGGTGAGGCGGTTGCCGGGTTGTTGTTGCGCAACGGCGTGACGCCGACGTTCCGGCAGATCGCCCTGCCCGACGCGTTCCTTGACGCCGGTGCCTTGCCAACCCTGCATGATCGCTACGGCATTTCGACCCCTGCGGTGTGCGCGCAGATCAAAGCCTGGTTGTAGCTTTACGGGTACGGGGTGCTTTGTTCGAAAGCGCCCTGTCACCGAAAAAAGGAGGCAGAACAGTGCAACCCCATGAACTGCTCGACCCGGCTTTTCGCGAGTTTTTGGCGTCTGGCAAAGACATCTGGTCACTGCAAACCTTGCCGGCGATCAGAGCGCGCGTGCATGCAACATTCAAAACAGCAGAACAGGCTCGCGGTGAAAGCGTATGGACCACGGCGCACGACGGCGAGCGGTTACGCCTTTGTCTGTACAAGCCTGACGGCGCCCCACAAAGCACACCCTGTCCGGTCATCCTCTATATTCACGGCGGCGGTTTCGTCCTCGGGCAACCGGAAATGGCCGACGACTCTCTGGCCGATCTCGCCACACAACTGGGTGTGCTGATCGTCGCGGTCGATTATCGACTCGCGCCCGAGCATCCCTTCCCCACTCCGCTTGAAGATTGCTACACGGCGCTCGCCTGGATATTTGCCCATGAGCAAGAGCTCAACGTCGACACTGGCCGAGCAGTGATCATGGGCCACAGTGCCGGTGGTGGATTGGCCGCAGCGCTGGCAATTCTCGCGCGGGATCGCGGCGCTTACCCGATGGCGGGTCAGGTGCTGATCTATCCGATGCTCGACCACCGCACCGGCAGCGCCGACTCGCCGCACCGCAACGTCACCACAGGCGTGATTGGCTGGCCGCCGCAGGCGAACCGGTTCTGCTGGGACTGCCTGCGCGGCAAGCAGACGCTTGATCAGCAACAGACAGGCCTGTTTTCACCGGCCTTGCAGGCAGACCTCAGCGACTTGCCAGCAACATTCATCTCGGTCGGAGCGCTGGACCTGTTCCTCGAAGAAGACGTTGCCTACGCGATGAGATTGTCGCGCGCCGGGGTCGCCGTCGAGCTGCATGTCTACCCTGGCGCCCCGCATATGTTCGATCAATATCCGGGGGCGATCACCGAGCAATCCGCCGGCGATATTGCCCGTGCACTGCAACGGATGATCGCCAACGCGTAAATAATCTGCCCGTGCCTGCAAAAAAACGCCGCCAAGGCGTTGCGGAACGACGCCCGTCCCCTATGGTCATCTGAAACGCCGCGCGATTTTCCCTTCAGTCGCATACCGCGCTGTGACCGACCTCAGGAGACTTATATGACCAACAAGGCCGACACGGGCGCCGCTCCGACACTCAACCCTCCGGTGTTCTACACCTCGGGCGTGCTCCTGCTTTTACTGGTCATTTACGCCAGTGTGTTCCCGGCCCACGCGCAAGTGGTGTTCGCCAATGTGCAGAACTGGATCATCACCAACGTCAGCTGGTTCTACATTCTGGCCGTGGCGATCATCCTCGGTACCGTGGTGTTTCTTGGCATCAGTCGCTACGGCGACATCAAACTCGGGCCCGACCACAGCAGCCCCGATTACAGCAGCACCACCTGGTTCGCCATGCTGTTCTCGGCTGGCATGGGCATCGGCCTGATGTTTTTCGGCGTGGCTGAACCGGTCATGCATTTTCTCAACCCGCCGGTAGGTGATGGCAGCACCGTCGAAGCGGCGCGGGAAGCCATGAAAATCACATTCTTTCATTGGGGCCTGCATGCCTGGGCGATCTACGCGATCGTCGCGATGATCCTCGCCTACTTCAGCTACCGCCACGGGCTGCCGCTGACCCTGAGGTCTGCGCTGTATCCGTTGATCGGCGATCGCATTCATGGGCCGATCGGCCACGCGGTCGACATTTTCGCCATCATCGGCACCGTGCTCGGCGTGGCGACGTCGCTGGGTTTTGGCGTGGCGCAGATCAACACCGGGCTCAACGCGCTGTTCGGCGTGCCGATCAACACCACCGTGCAGATCATTCTGATTGTCGCCACCACCGGCCTTGCGACCATTTCCGTGGTGACCGGGCTGGACAAAGGCGTGCGCCGGCTCTCCGAGCTCAATCTTGGTCTGGCGGTGTTGTTGCTGTTGATGGTGATCATTCTCGGGCCGACCGTGCTGATCCTGCAGACGTTCGTGCAGAACACCGGCGGTTACCTGACCGAAATCGTCAGCCGCACCTTGAACCTGTACGCCTACCAACCGACCGACTGGATTGGCGGCTGGACGCTGTTCTATTGGGGCTGGTGGCTGGCGTGGTCGCCCTTCGTCGGGCTGTTCATCGCGCGCATTTCCCGTGGCCGCACCATTCGCGAGTTTGTGATGGGCGTGCTGTTGGTGCCCGCCGCTTTCACGCTGCTGTGGATGACCGTGTTCGGCAACACCGCGATTCACATGATCCTCACCGAGGGCATCACCGACCTCGGCGCGGCCATTGATAAAGATACCTCGCTGGCCTTGTTTGCGTTCCTGCAGCACTTCCCGTTTTCCGGGGTGATCTCGCTGGTCGCGGTGGTCATGGTTGTGGTGTTCTTCGTCACCTCGGCGGACTCCGGCGCCATGGTAGTCGACATGCTCGCCTCGGGCGGATCGTCGAACACGCCGGTCTGGCAGCGGGTGTTCTGGGCATCGAGCATGGGCCTGGTGGCGATCGCCCTGCTGTTGGCAGACGGGCTCAAGGCTTTGCAGACCGCGACGATTGCCAGCGCACTGCCCTTCACCATCACCCTGCTCTTCAGCATGCGCGGCTTGCTCAAGGCCTTGAAACTGGACGCGACCAAGCGCGGCCTGCGCTATCAATCGATGTCGCCGGGTGTCAGTCGCCACCCGGGCGGCTGGCAGCGACGCTTGCGCACCATGGCGATGTTCCCGCGCCGCGCGCATGTGCTTCGCTTCATTGCGGAGACGGCGAAACCGGCGTGCCTGTCGGTCGCCGAGGAATGGCGCAAGCAAGGCTATGTCTGCACCGTCGAGGATCTGGACGACAACAGCGTGCGGCTCAGCGTCGGCGGCGCTGACAATCCGCAGTTCATCTACGAAGTGCGGCCGCACCCGTACACCATGCCGAGCTTTGTGATGGCCGATACCCAGGATGAGGAGCGCAAATACTTCCGCGCCGAAGTGCACTTGCGCGAAGGCGGCCAGGATCAGGACATCATGGGCTGGTCCCGCGAGGAAGTGATCGGCGACATCCTTGATCAGTACGAGCGACACATGCAGTTTCTGCATCTGGTCGGCTGATCGTCGCGGTACCGTGACTGGCGATCAGCGCCAGTCACGGTTCAGTCGGTCGAAAATTTTACGCAAATTTTACGCACCCGCCATGCCGACATCCGATACTACGCGCCGTTATTTCAACAGACGAACGTCCATGTCTTTTGCAGCACTGCGGCTTATCGGTTTCATCCTCGGCATCTTCCTGATCACTCTCGCCGTGAGCATGGCGATTCCCATGCTCACATTGGTGGCGTTCGAGCGCAGCGACGACCTTTCGGCGTTTCTCTGGTCGAGCGTGATTACTGTCGTCTGTGGCCTGTTGCTAGTGGCGCGCGGACGCCCCGAGACGGCTCAGCTTCGTCCGCGCGACATGTACCTGCTGACCACCGCCAGTTGGGTGGTGGTATGTGCCTTCGCCGCGTTACCGATGGTGTTGATCAGTCACATCAGTTACACCGACGCCTTTTTCGAAACCATGTCCGGCATTACCACCACCGGCTCCACGGTACTCAGTGGCCTGGACCACGCTTCGCCAGGCTTGCTGATGTGGCGCTCGATGCTGCACTGGCTCGGCGGCATCGGCTTCATCGGCATGGCGGTGGCGATCCTGCCGCTGCTGCGGGTCGGTGGCATGCGGCTGTTCCAGACCGAGTCCTCAGACTGGTCAGAGAAGGTCACGCCGCGCTCCCATGTCGCCGCCAAATACATCCTGTTCCTGTATCTCGGTCTGACGTCGGCAGGCGCGCTGGCCCTGTGGCTGTGCGGCATGACGCCGTTTGAAGCAATCAACCATGCGATGTCGCTGATCTCCACGGGCGGCTTCTCGACTTCCGATTCCTCGCTCGGGCACTGGACGCAAGCGTCGATTCACTGGGTTGCGGTGGTGATCATGATTGCCGGTAGCCTGCCGTTCACCCTGTATGTCGCGACCTTGCGTGGTCACCGCCGCGCCCTGTTCAAGGATCATCAGGTGCGCGGCTTTATCGGTTTTCTGCTGGTCACCTGGCTGGTGGTGGGCACCTGGCTGTGTCTGCACAGCGACTACTCGTGGTGGGATGCGTTTCGCATCGTCGCGGTCAACGTCACTTCGGTGGTCACCACAACCGGGATTGCCGTCGGCGATTACACGCTGTGGGGCAGTTTCTCCATCCTGTTGTTCTTTTACCTGACCTTCGTCGGCGGATGCTCCGGCTCCACGGCCGGTGGCCTGAAAATCTTCCGCTTTCAGGTGGCCGCCGCGCTGCTGGTCAGCAGCTTGAAACAGTTGATCCACCCGCGCGCAGTGATCCAGAAAAAGTACAACGGCCATCCGATCGACGAAGAGATCGTGCGTTCGCTGCTGACCTTTTCGTTTTTCTTCACCATCACCATTGCGGTGATCGCTCTCGGGCTGGCCTTGATCGGCCTCGACTGGACAACCGCCCTCAGCGGCGCCGCCACGGCGGTGTGCAACGTCGGGCCGGGATTGGGCACGATCATTGGCCCGGCGGGCAACTTTTCAACCTTGCCGGATGCCGCGAAATGGTTGCTGACCATCGGCATGCTGCTGGGGCGCCTGGAAATCCTCACGGTGCTGGTGTTGATCACGCCGGTGTTCTGGAAGTACTAACGCTCGCCCTCCCCGATCATGCGCAGGGCTGCTTCCCACAGGCGCTGCGCGTTGTCCGGGTCGAGCGCATAAGCTGCCACGCCGGTGTAGTCGGCCGGACGTCGATCGACCACCAGCGCCTCGTTGCAATCCTCGAAATAGCGGCCACCCACGCCTTCCAACAATGGCGAAGCCGCCAGCAACACCGAGGTCGCCGCGCCCTGCTGTACGGTCTTCTGCCGTTCGACCGGCGTTTTCAGTCCACCGGTATGTTGCTGCAGGTTGGTGGCGATGGCCCCCGGATTCACCGCGTTGGCAAACACATTCCGATGTGCCCAGCGTCGGCTGATTTCTACCGCGAGCAGCGCGCAGGCTGACTTGGCCTGGGCATAGGCGGCGAAAGCCTCGTAGGCGCGAAAGTCGAAGTTGATGTCGTCGAACACCACCGGGCCCAGCAGATTGGCGCTGGAGCTCAGCGAGACGACTCGGGCTCCGTTGGCGCTGATCAACGCATTCTGCAGCCCGAGCACCAAAGCAAAATGGCCGAGAAAATTGGTGGCGAACTGGATTTCCCAGCCCTGCGCACTCAGCGTGCGCTCCGGCACGGCCATGATTCCGGCGTTGTTGACCAGAATGTGCAGCGGCTCTGACCAGTCCTGGGTAAACGCGCGAACCGAATCCAGATCCGCCAGATCCAGCGCCCGGACGTCGACCGTCCCCCTGCCCTGCGCGCCGAGTTCGGCGGCGATCGATTGCGCCGCTTCCGGGCGCCGCACTGCCAGCGTCACCTGTGCGCCGGCGTTGATCAAGGCACGGGCGGTTTCCACGCCGATGCCGGCCGCGCCGCCGGTAACGATCGCGCGCTTGCCGCTGAGGTCGACCCCTTCGATGACTGCTTGCGCGGTTGAATGAAAACCGAACGGTGTGCTGATGCGTGTCATGCCTGATTCCTCTCGCTGCAGTGGGGTGGCGAATGCTGCAAGCAAAATAAGCCCCGGCACTGTGGCAAACAATCGGGCTAATATCGGATGAACTGATGCAGGAATTCGCACAATGAGCAAACCGGGACTGGTCGAACTCAATGCCATGGTCGCCGTGTCGACCCATCGCAGCTTTCGGCGCGCTGCCGTGGAACTGGGCATGTCACCTTCGGCGCTGAGTCATGCGATCGCCACGCTGGAGCAGCGCCTCGGGGTGAAACTGTTCCACCGCACCACGCGCAGCGTTTCGCTGTCCGAAGCCGGCGAGCAATTTCTCGCCCGCGTGCAGCCTGCCCTGCGCGATATTTCTGCCGCCATGGACGCGGTCAGCGAATTTCGCGATGCGCCGGCCGGCACCCTGCGCCTGAACACCTCCGAAGGCGCCGCAGAAATGGTGCTGACGCCGATCATTCTGCAGTTCCTCAAGCGCTATCCGGACATGCGTGTCGACATCGTCACCGACCGCGGCCTGGTCGATATCGTCGCCGGTGGTTTCGATGCCGGCATTCGTCTGGCCGAAAGCGTGCCGCAGGACATGATTGCCGTGGCGATCACCCCGCCATTGCGTTTTGCCGTGGTCGCGGCGCCGGCGTACTTTGCCAACCGAACAAAACCTCGGGTCCCGGCGGATCTGCTCGCGCACGACTGCATCCGCGTGCGCTTTCCCAGCGGGGCGATCTACAAGTGGGAGTTTCACAAGCGAGGCATCGAGCATGCGGTGGATGTCAGCGGAGCGCTGACCATCGACAGTCATCACCTGATGCTGGAGGCGGCGCTGCAAGGTGCGGGAATTGCCTGGAGCAATGAGTTCGCTGCCGCTGCCCATATCGCCTCGGGCAAACTGGTTCGCGTACTGGAAGACTGGACGCCGGAGTACCCCGGCCTGCGCCTGTATTACCCGGCCAACCGGCATATGCCGGCAGGGTTGCGCGCGTTCATCGACCTTGTGCGTGAGGTTGTGGCACCTGCGGGGAAGTAAGAACAAAGGCGCGCCCGGCGCGGAGGCCGGGCGGCTTCGCTGTTTGGCTCAGGCGTGCTGCAAGCCAACGGCAGTGCGCTGCATGCCGACAAAGTTGGGCAACGCTTCAATGCTGCTCAGCCAGGCACGAACATGCGGATAATCCGTCAGCGCGACATTGCCTTCCGGGGCGTGTGACACATAGGTGTAGGCGGCCACATCGGCAACAGTCGGCTGGTCGCCGGCAAGGAATCGGCTGCTGGCCAACTCGTCTTCCATGACCTTGAGCAGGTTGTGCGATTTGCTGATTGCCTCTTCAGCGTTGTAACCGGCACCGAACACCGTGATCAGTCGCGCCGTTGCCGGTCCCGAACTGATCTGCCCGGCAGCCACCGACAACCAGCGCTGAACCTTGGCCAGGGCGTCTGGATCGCTGGGCAACCACTCGCCGTTGCCGTATTTCGCAGCGAGGTACACCAGAATCGCATTCGAGTCCGCCAGCACGGTACCGTTATCGTCGATCACCGGCACTTGGCCGAACCGGTTCAAGGCAAGAAATTCAGGGGTTTTGTGCGCGCCTTTCATCAGGTCGACAAACACCAGTTCGGTCGGCTGGCCGAGCAGTGACAGCATCAGTTCGACGCGATGGGCGTGGCCGGACAAGGGGTGGCGATACAGTTTGATCGGTTGCTGAGACATGGTGGCGTACTCCGGTTGTTATTGGGTTCGACCCGGTGATCGCGTCGATGGGCTGATCTTGCTCTCGGTCGTAAAACGGCGGAATAGCCGCCGACAGCAATCGAGCATTTCACTGGATGGAATGATCGGCGCCGATCTTCAGCGCAGCCGCTTGAGTAAGGCACAGAATTTCGCCAACAGGCTTTTATCTGCGCACGGTTGATAGTGCTCGCTCACGCCGAATGCGCTGAACTCGCCCGCCAGCGCGCCCATGAATTGCGGCAACAGGAAACTGGCTTCGTGCTCGCGCTCGAGCGGGTGCGACGTTTGCGAGGCGGCTGGGCAAAAGCGGTGTGGAGTGACGTCAGCCATGGTTATCTCCCGGTTATGTGACATTCGCGATGACCGTGACGGTCATTCGCTCCGGGCAGCAGTCTCTCCAGCGCGGGCGGTTTAGAGAATGCGCAGCGATGTCATGGCTTGATTGCGCTGGATGAAACAATCGGCGCGCTGGCGGACGGTTCGAAAGCAAACGCTGCCATTGCAAAAACCGCAACAGTGGTTTGCCGTTCGTGGTTGTTCTCTTCCTCTGTGCTCACAACCGACTATGCGCCCCGCAGTGCATCAACAGGTCGCGCTGCCTCATCCCTCCTTCACTCACAGGTAACAACCAATGAACAAGATATTTTCAGGCCTGGCCCTGGTCGCCGCGATGGCCGCCGCCAGCGCCGCCAGCGCTGCATTCGCCGCACCGGTCAAACCGACCGTCGTGCTCGTTCACGGCGCTTTCGCCGACTCGAGCAGTTGGAACGGCGTGGTCGACCTTCTGGAAAAGGATGGCTACCCGGTCATCGCCGCGTCGAACCCGCTGCGCTCGCTCAAAGGCGATGCGCAATCGGTCGCCGATATCCTTGCCAGCATCAAAACGCCAATCGTGCTGGTCGGGCATTCCTACGGCGGACCGGTGATCACCGAAGCGGCTTACGGCAACGCCAATGTCAAAGCGCTGGTGTTCGTCGCAGCCATTGCGCCCGACGCCGGCGAGTCAACTGCTGCGTTGTCCGGACGCTTCCCGGGCGGCACGCTCGGCCCTACCCTCGCCCCGCCTGTGCCATTGGCTGACGGCGGCAAGGATCTGTATATCCAGCAGGACAAATTCCACGCCCAGTTCGCGGCCGATGTTTCCACCGCCGACGCGAAGGTAATGGCGGCGACGCAACGTCCGGTCACCGTCGCGGCGCTCAACGAAGCCGCAACGGAACCGGCGTGGAAAACCATCCCGTCGTGGTTCGTCTACGGCGACCAGGATCACAACATCCCCGCGCAAGCCCAGGCATTCATGGCCGAACGCGCGCACGCGAAACAGACCGTCGTGGTCAAAGGCGCGTCGCACGTGGTGATGGTGTCCAACCCGAAAGTCGTGGCCAGCCTGATCGAAAAGGCTGCCAACGCGCAATGACGGCAAAGCCGCTGACCGCATCCGGCCTGGTTGCCGGATGCTTTCAAGCGTTACTTGCCTGCCAGATTCTGCTGAACCCATTGCTGCGCAGTGGTCACCGCGATCCCCTGCCGTTCATTGAACGTCCCTGCCTTGGGCCATGCCACGCCACGACCTTGGGCGAACACCGCGCGGTATTTCTTGATGTGATGGGTGGGGTCTTTTCGCAGTTCGTCCATCAGGTGTTGAACGCTCCACACGTTGGTCTTGAATGGTCGCCCCAGCGCATGTTCGAGGATGCCCGCGACCTGTCCGTAGCTCAGCGTGTCACCGGACAAGTAGACAATTTCATTCCGCAAGCGAGGCTCAAAGAACACGATCTCCGCCGTCAGCGTACCAATGTCCTCGGGCGTGGTGAGCGTCACGCTGTTTTCCAGACTGCCCAGCGCATTGACGGTGTCGTGGTCGAAATCAACCACCTCGAATACCGGTTCGAACAGAAAACTGGTGAACATGCCGGTCGAGATGATCACCCATTCGGTCTGGTTCTGCGCGCGCAGCAATTCACGCACGTCGAGCTGCGCATCGAACAGATCCTGCGGACTGCCACGGCCGATCACCTCAAAGTCCACGCCGAACTGCCACGGGAAATAGCGCTGCACCCCAGACTGGAGCGCCGCTTTCGCCAGTTTCATTGGCGTTTCGCGACCGGCAACCATGCCGGCGCAGCCGATGACCGTGTCGAACCGGGCAAACACGGCTGCCAGTTGCTCGATCGAATCGTTGACCAGGTCGGCGGCCACCATGTGGATGCCGAGGCTGCGCAGCTCATCGATTTCGGCCTTTTTTTCCGCCACTCGGGAATTGATGGTCGAGTCCCTGAGCAGGACGCTGATGGTCGAGCCGGGCGCGCGCTTTGCCACTCGCGCAAGATTGCGCAACACCGCAAAGCCGAGTTCTCCGGCGCCCAGCACCAGAATGGATTGTGCTGTGTGAGTCATGATGTCTCCTTAAAACCGTTGCCTGTAAGATGCGCCAATGCTGGCAGCAACCGTCAGCGCTCGTAAGAAGGCACACGCGTGATACCAGGGGAAGACATGACGGACCAGGACGCGCTGAGGCACGCCGAAGCGATCTGCCAGACGCTCAGAAAAGACGATGACGGCGTGCGCCGCGAAGTGCTTGCACACGCCGGCAGCCGCTGGTCACTGGGGATTCTGCATGCCTTGGGGGTGTATGGAGCGATGCGTCACGCCCAAATAAAACGCCAGATGACCGGCGTGACCCAGCGCATGTTGACCAAGACCCTACGCGCGCTCGAGCGCGATGGTCTACTGGTGCGTCGTGAGTTCGGTGAAGTGCCGCCGCGTGTCGAGTACGAACTGACGGCGCTGGGCCAGGGACTGTTGGTGCGCATGTCGCCGGTGTGGACTTGGGTGGTCGAAAACGTCGAAGACTTTCGCACCGCGCGTCGCGCGTTCGACCGTCAGGAAGGGCAAAAACCGGCGTGGCAGATTCCGACGCCGATGGCGGAAGATCCTGACGCGATCAAGTAACCGCGCCAGGACCTCACCTCAGATTTCCAGCACCAGCGTCTCGCTGCCCTGCGCCGGCACCGAACAGCAGATCAGCACCTCACCCTCCGCCAGCGTCTCCGCCGGCATGTTCAGGTAATGCACCTGGCCGCTGACCAGCCGTGTTTTGCAGGTGCCACATGAGCCGCCGCGACAACTGAATTCCGGGCTCAGCCCGCGGCTTTCGGCGAGCTGCAACAGGGTGCCGCTGTCCGGCATCCAGCGTGCTTCCTTGCCGCTGCTGGAGAACAGCACTTTCACCGGTTCGCTGGATTTCGCCACTTGCTGCTGCGCCGGGACCAGCGTTTCCAGGTCCCGCACCAGCGTCGACGGACCGAAGGTTTCTGCGTGAATGCGCTCGTCGTGGATGCGCAGCGTGCGCAGGCCGTCATACAGCGCTTGCGTGAAGGCGCCGGGGCCGCACAGGTAAAAGTCGTAATCGTCGAGCGGTAGCAGATTTTTCAGCACCTGCAGGTCGATCCGTCCGGCGAGTTCAAAGCCTTCGCCTTCGCGCGCGTCGGTTTCCGGCTGGCTGATCAGGCGCAGCACGCGCACCATGTCGCCGCCCAGGCGTGCGAGTTCGCTGATTTCTTCGCCAAAGGCCAGATCGGCTACGGACCGCGCACTCTGGACAAACCAGGTCGGACGTATGCGGTTGATGCGCCGACCTTCATAAATCACTTCGCGCAGCATCGACAACAGCGGCGTAACGCCTACGCCGGCGGCAATCAGCACCAGCGGACGCCGCTGCGTCGGATCAACGGTGAAATGCCCTTGCGGCGCGCGCGCTTCGATGGTGTCACCGGGTTGGAAATGCGCGTGCAGGTGTGACGACACACTGCCATCGCGCTTGACGCTGATGCGCACAAAATCATCCGAGGGCGCACTCGACAGGCTGTAGGTGCGAATGGCCGGCGCTTTCTGGGCGTCCAGTTGCAGCCGCAAAGGCAAGTGTTGCCCGGCAGAGAAACGAGGCAGTGCTGCGCCATCGGTGGATTCGAAATAGAACGAACGGATGCTCTGGCTCTCGTCGACGACCCTTACCAGCCGTAACCAGCGCCAGGTATCGCGCAACGCTTCGGCCTTCAAGCGCTCGGCGGCTTGCGCCCAACTGCCGGTCATCAACGAGTTCGGCGAGTCGCCCTCGGCCACGCTCGCCCAGCGCAACGGGATCGCCTTCTGCCGATGGATAATCCGTTGCGGCGTGAAGCGCCACAAGCGCTCGACGCCTTGAAACGCGGCGATTTCCGGGCTGTCGAGAATGATCTCCGAGTGACCGTTCATTTGCAGCAGGTCGCCGCTGTCGAAGTCGATGAACGTCAGCCCCGCTCGCGGATTGACGAGCATATTGCCCAAGGTGTTGAAGAACAGATTGCCGGAGAAATCCGGAATGGTCAGCACGCCCTCCTCGTCAATGCGCACGAATCCGGGTTTGCCGCCGCGGTGTGAAACATCGACCTGCCGCGCGCCGTCGCGCACGATGTAGCTGGCGACATAGAAGCAATCGGCCGTGCTGATCAGTTCACGCGCGCGCGCGTCCAGCGTGGTGGTTTCGCTGACGCCACCGACCGGCTCATCGGCAAAGCTGAACTGGCGCAGGTTGATGTAGCGCGGGCAGTTGCCGTACGCCTGGCTGACGGTGACGGCAAAGCTGTCGTCGCCCTGGCGCCGGACGATGCCGTTCATGCGATTGCGCCGCCGTGTGTGCAATTCGATGCCTAACAGGCCAATTGCATCGCCCTCGTTGATGCCGCTTTCCGCCGGATCGGTGGGCTCGCGCGCAATGGCCATGTGCAGGGTTTCGGGGTTTGGCGAACTCAGGAAACCGGGCTGACCGCAGCGAATCGTCGCCCATGGCTCGCCTTGCGGATCGACCGCGCCGACGACGATAAACGGCAACTGGGCGTAAAAATCCCGGTGTTGATCGGGCATCCAGGTGCGGGCCATTTGCCGTTGCCCCGGCCCCGCCATGATCTCCACCGCGCCCACGGAACGCTGTAACGCCAGCTCTCCGTCATGCCAGGGAGAAGGTTCTGCTGCGTCAGCCACTGGGTTCATCGCCATTCTCCGCCTGCACCGCGACGAGACAGGCGAGCACGCCCGCCGGTTGGAGCTACGAGTGTAGTCCAAAGCTTCGCGTGCCTCGGCTTGCGGATTGGTGTCTTTCGTCGGCGGTTATTTACGGAAAAACAACGTGATCTGACCGACCTCAACGCCAAACTTGCTCATGTACGAGCGATTGATCAGGGTCTTGTCATCCATGAGGTACATCCAGTCATCGAGCTCGACGTCGTACTCCTCGCCGTCCACCGGCAAACGCAGCACATACCGCCAGCGCAAGGCGTTGCCGGCCGTCTCGCCCCGCGCCTCGCCGACCACATCGCCGGCGGTGCCGCGCCATTGGCCGGGGCCGTCCGGGGTCAGGGTCCAGACGCGCTTCTGTTTCGTACCATCGCTGTAGGTGAACGACTCGTCGAGAATCAGCTTGCTGCCTTCGGAATGGCCATTGATCAGCACATGAAAGCGCTTGGCGACCTCACCCGAACGCTTCTGAAAAAGCCCCCAGGCCTCGACCCGACCCTCGAAGAATTCGCGCAACTCCAGCGTGGGTTTTTCCTGGCTGTAGCTGCGCACGTCGACGCCGCTGCAACTGGCCAGGGCGAGGCATAACAGGAGGGTGCAGAGTTTCAACATGAGCGCTTGCCTCTGGGTTCAGGAATCGGACGGTAAAGCCGTTGCGTTGCGCCAATAGCACGAAGTCTGCGATCACCCGGGCCGGGTTATCCCGTGTTGACGCAACTTGCGATACAGCGTGTTGCGGCTGATGCCCAGCCGCGCGGCGACCCGGGCGATGTGCCAATGCTCGGTGTTGATCAAGGTCAGCAGGGTTTGTCGTTCAGACACGTTCAGCGGGTTTTCCACTGCCTCGGCGTTGTCCGGCAGCAATTCGTGCAGATCATCGAGGCTGATGCGCCCATCGATGGCCAGCGCGACCAAGGTCCGCAGGCAGGTGCGCAATTGCCGGACGTTACCGGGCCAGGGTTGTTTGAGCAGGCGCTCCTTGACCCCGGCGTCCAGTCGGACGCGCATGCCGGCCGCTTCTTCACGCAGCAGCAGATCAAACAGCTGCCCCTTGTCCGAGCGCTCGCGCAGCGCCGGCAGTTGCACGGCAAAACCGCCGATGCGGTAGAACAGGTCTTCGCGCAAACGTCCTTGGGCGACGCAAGTCTGCAGGTTCTGGTGGCTGGCGCTGATCAGGCGTATATCCAGTGGCCGTGCGGTTGTGGCGCCCAGCGGCACCACCTGGCGCTCCTCCAGTACCCGCAGCAGGCGCGTCTGCAACGCCAGCGGCATGTCGGCGATTTCATCGAGAAACAGGATGCCGCCATGGGCCTGTTCGAGCTTGCCGAGCATGCCCTCCTTGCGCGCGCCGGTGAAGCTGCCGCCACGATAGCCGAACAGCTCGCTCTCAATCAGCGTCTCCGGGATCGCCGCGCAATTGATCGCCACAAATGGCTGACTGGCTCGGGAACTGGCGCGGTGCAGCGCCGCCGCAAAGGCTTCCTTGCCGGTGCCGGTTTCGCCTTGCAGAAACACCGGTACGTCGCGTTCCAGCACCCGCAGCGCGCGGGCAAAACCGCGTTGCAGGCGCGGGTCTTCCAGGCAAACGCGCGCGTCGTTGATGGGCGCGATCGCGGGAATGGCGGGCTGTGGCCGACGCAGCGGTTCGCGCAGTTGGGCAAACAACTGCCGACCGTCAGCCAGGCGCAGCGGCCAGCAATCGCTGGGTTGCGCGCCGGCGTGACTGATCAGTTGATCAATCGGTGTCTCCAGCAGCAGTGTCAGCGACTGGCCGATGATCGGCTCACGACTGAGGCCAAGCAGTTCCAGACCCGCGTCGTTGATCGAGCAGATCCGCGCATTCTCGTCGAAGCTGAGCAGCCCCTCGCCCAGCAGCCCGACAAACCCGGCGTCCGGATGAAAACGCAGCAGATAGCGCTGCGGGTCATGCCCGAGAAAGAAGCAGCTCTCGATCAGCTTGGCCGACAGATTGGTCAGGGCCATGGCTTTGAAACGCTGTTCGAGGCTCTGTTCTTCGCGCACAGAGGACAGATTGAGCACCGCGAGCAATTCGCCGCTCGGGTCGAAGATCGGGCTGGCCGAGCACGTCAGGCCAACGTGCTTGCCGCGAAAGTGTTCGTCGCGGCGGATGGTCACGTGCTGACGCTCGACCAGACAGGTGCCGACGCCATTGGTACCTTCATGCTCCTCGCTCCACACAGAGCCCAGCCACAGCCCGGCCCGCTGAAACCCGGCGCGCTCGGCATCGTTGAACACACTGTCGATCGCCACACCGCGCGCATCGGTGAGCAACACCACATGGCCGTCACGCCCGAGCTGTTGGTGCAGGCTGTTCATCTGCCAGTGCGCCACAGCGATGATGTGTTCCAGCGGCGCGCGGTGATCCTGCAACCGCGCTTGCTCGACCACATCCGGCGCGCGGCGACTGGCGGGATCGAGACGGTATTGATCGAGGCAGCGGCGCCACGAGCGAGTGATTGCCAGATCGGCAACGGGACCAGGACTGGCGACGCTGCCCTGTACGGCTTGCAGCACTTGCTGTGCATGGGCGTTGATCAAGGCCGGTTTCATTGTTGTTGTTCTCCGCTACGGTCGGACACGGGACTGTTTGCAGCTTATATGAAAAGTCCGAAACCGGCGTTTTTTGCCCGGCGTGACACTGTGTCATGGCCCATTCCCGAATTTGTGACACAGCGCCGATACATGATTCGCAATTTATGCCGCCAACCGCTCTGCCACGAGGCTTTGCCGAAGCTGGCCCGAGCCTTGCTCCGGGGCTGTTGTTCCTACAACAACAAGATCGGAGAAGCCCTATGAACATCGCCATCGATGCGCCCCTGCAAACGCCGACCGCGCAACTGGCTGCCTGGATCGAGACCCTCGGCGAGCGTCTCGCGCAACGTGACGTGGAGGCAACGCTGGAGCTGTTTGCCGATGAATGCTACTGGCGTGACCTGCTGCTGTTCAGCTGGAACCTGGTCACGCTTGAAGGCAAACCGGCGATACGCGACCTGCTCGAAACTCGCCTTGAGCAGACCCGTCCACAACAATGGAAACTCGACGGTGAAGCCACGCTGACCGACGGCGTGCTCGAAGGCTGGATGAGCCTGGAAACCGAGGCCGCGCGCGGCAAGGGTTACGTGCGACTCAAGGACGGTTTGTGCTGGACGCTGCTGACGACCATGCGCGAACTCAAGGGCTTCGAAGAACCCAGTGGGCGCCGCCGGCCAATGGGCGCCAACCATGGCCACGCCCATGCCGACAAGCGTAATTGGCTGGAGCGTCGCCGCGATGAACAAGCGGCGCTGGGCACCACCGCCCAACCGTATTGCCTGATTGTCGGCGGCGGTCAGGGCGGGCTCGGCCTCGCCGCGCGGCTCAAGCGTTTGGGCGTGCCGACATTAATTGTCGACAAGGCCGAACGGCCCGGCGACCAATGGCGCGGTCGCTACAAGTCGCTGTGCCTGCACGACCCGGTCTGGTACGACCACATGCCGTACCTGCCCTTCCCCGATCATTGGCCGGTGTTCACGCCCAAGGACCAGATTGGCGACTGGCTGGAGATGTACAGCAAGGTCATGGAGCTCGATTACTGGTCGCGCACCGAATGCCTGAGCGCTGGGTTCGATGAGCAGACTCAGACCTGGACGGTAGAAGTGCTGCGCGACGGCGAGCGTCTGACGTTGAAACCGACGCAGCTGATTCTCGCCACCGGCATGTCCGGCGTGCCCAACGTGCCGCGTTTTCCCGGCGCCGACAAATTCCAGGGTCAGCAACATCATTCCAGCCGCCATCCGGGCGGCGATGCCTGGCGCGGCAAGCGTGCGGTGGTTATCGGGGCGAACAACTCGGCCCACGATATTTGCGCCGACCTCGTGGAAAACGGCGCCGAGGTCACCATGGTGCAGCGTTCGAGCACGCACATCGTGCGCTCCGACAGCTTGATGGAACTGGTGTTCGGCGGGCTCTATTCCGAAGACGCGCTGGAGGCCGGCTTGACCACCGACAAGGCCGACATGTTGTTTGCCTCGATTCCGTACAAGGTCATGCCGAGCTTTCACAAACCGATCTTCGACGCGATCAAAACCCGCGACAAAGACTTTTACGAGCGCCTGGCCAAGGCCGGTTTCATGCTTGATTTCGGTGATGACGAATCCGGACTGTTTTTGAAGTACGTACGCCGTGGCTCCGGGTATTACATTGATGTCGGTGCCTCCGAGCTCATCGCCAACGGCACGATCAAGCTCAAGAGCGCGCCGGGGCTGGGCGTCGATCACATCGAAGCGGACGCGGTGGTGTTGACCGACGGCAGTCGGCTGGCGGCGGATCTGATTGTTTATGCCACCGGCTATGGCTCGATGAATGGCTGGGCGGCGAAGCTGATTTCCCAGGAGGTGGCTGACAAGGTCGGGCGCTGCTGGGGGCTGGGGTCTGGCACGACCAACGACCCGGGCCCGTACGCGGGGGAATTGCGCAATATGTGGAAGCCGACGCGGCAGGACAATCTGTGGTTTCACGGCGGTAATCTGCATCAGTCGCGGCATTATTCGCTGTACCTGGCGTTGCAGTTGAAGGCGCGGTTTGAAGGGCTGGATGTCAGTGTTTATGGGGATGGCGGGGCATTGCGCTGATTGAGTTGTGGGGCGCCGATGCTTGTGTGGGTCGGCGCTGGTTTTGTGTGGTGGCCGGAATCGATCCCCCTCACCCCAGCCCTCTCCCCCATGGGGGCGAGGGGAAAGGGAGCCGATCTTCGTCGTTGACCAGATCTCGGTAAGGCTCGGGGCTTGAGCTCGACGCGGTATCGCGGGTCGGCATATCTCCTTCATCCACCTCGGTCAGTCCCCTCTCCCTCCGGGAGAGGGCTAGGGTGAGGGGCTTTTGATCTTCGGCATAGCCGTCCGTCGCCGACTCCGCAAAAAATTTGCAATTCCTCCCCACACCATCGCTTCTGATATCTGTGAGCACACCCGCATTCTCGCCCCAACACCACAGGAGGCCTCATGTCACTTCCCTCGTCTTCCGCAAGCACGACCATGCGCAGCTGGTGGAGCATGGCGTCGAGTGGCGGCTGGCCGGGGCTGTTTTTCTGGGCGACGCTGATCGTGGTCACCGGGCTGTTGTTGGTCAGCGGTTACGCGGCGCTGGTCGGTGCCGACGAAAACAACCTGCGGCTGGCCGTACTGGGCGGCTTGTCGGGTTTCGGCGCGACGGCATTGGGCGCAGTGGCAGCCATGGTCCTGCGCGACATTGCCTCGCGCACTCAGGACACCATGCTCGGCTTCGCCGCCGGCATGATGCTCGCCGCCAGTTCGTTTTCGCTGATTCTGCCGGGCATCGACGCCGCAGAAAAAATGACTGGCAATTCGTTGCTCGCCGCAGGTGTGGTGGTATTCGGTCTGGCGCTGGGCGTGGCGTTGATGATCGGGCTCGATCGCTTCGTGCCCCACGAGCACCAGGAAAGCGGTCGCCGTGGGCCGGAGTCGCAGCGCATCAATCGGGTCTGGCTGTTCGTCCTCGCCATTACCCTGCACAACCTGCCCGAAGGCATGGCGATCGGTGTGAGTTTCGCCGATGGCGACATGAAAGTCGGCCTGCCGCTGACCATCGCCATCGCCATTCAGGACATCCCCGAAGGTCTGGCCATCGCCCTGGCGCTGCGCGTGACCGGTATTTCGGCCTGGCGCGCGGCGCTGATCGCCATTGGTTCGGGGTTGATGGAGCCGTTGGGCTCTGTGATCGGGTTGGGGGTTTCCAGCGGCTTTGCCTTGGGCTATCCGATCGCGCTGGGGCTGGCCGCCGGTGCAATGATCTTTGTCGTTTCCCATGAAGTGATTCCGGAAACCCACCGCAACGGTCATGAAACCCCGGCCACGCTGGGACTGATGCTTGGCTTCGGGGTGATGATGTTCCTCGACACCGCGTTGGGTTAATCGATTTAGCAGGCTGCGGACCTTTAGCGTGAAAACAGCGTCGGAGTTAAGGCGTCACTCCTGATCGCCAACGCTCATGAGGTTCCGGTTTGAAAGCTGCCATCGCCAAAAAGTACCGTCTGATCATCAAGACCCTCGGCTACGTGGGCTGGTCGCTGTTCTGGCTGTTGCTCTGGGACATCGCCGTCACCGTGGATTTCATGCTGTTTCTCAACGCCAAATTGAATCTGCCGTTGATGCCCCTGACGTTGCTCGGTTCGGCGCTGGTGGTGTTGATCAGTTTCCGTAACAGCAGCGCGTACAACCGTTGGTGGGAGGCGCGCACGCTGTGGGGTTCGATGATCAACAATTCGCGCAGCTTCGCCCGCCAGGTGCTGACGCTGATCGATGATGGCGGCCGTGAGGTCAATCCGGTCAAGTCGACGTTGCTGCGCCGTCACGTCGCCTACGTCAATTGCCTCGCCGCGCATCTGCAAGGGCAGCCCTGCCCCGATGAAGTCCGCGCGTTCATTCCGGCTGATGAATTCGCCCGCAGCGGCACCACCAACAATTTCGCCAACGACATTCTTACTGGCTCAGCGGCGTTGCTGGCGCGCGAATACAAGGCCGGGCGCCTGGACAGCATTCGTCTGGCGCGGCTGGAGTCGACGCTGGTGGATCTGTCCAACAGCCAGGGCGGCATGGAGCGGATTGCCAATACGCCGCTGCCCTACCCTTATGTTTATTTTCCGCGGCTGTTCATTTCGCTGTTCTGCCTGATCGTGCCGGTCGGGCTGGTCGAATCGCTGGGCTGGTTTACGCCGCTGGCCTCGACGGTGGTCGGCTTCATGTTGCTGGCCATCGAACGCATCGGCACCGACCTGCAGAGCCCGTTTCGCCACAGCGAACACCAGATTCAAATGGAAGCGCTGTGCGAAACCATCGAGAAAAACCTGCAGTCGATGCAGCGCGATTCGCTTGGCAATGTACGCCGGATCGAAGAAAACGCCTGATCTCCCTTCCGTGGGCCGCCGTGCGTCGGCCAGTCGAAAGCTGTTCATCCTCGTCGCGGATAAGCAGCTTTTTTACTTATAGCTGTCATTAATCCCACCGACACTGACACAACCGGTCTTTTCCTTCGCTGCCTCGGCGCAAACTCATTCAGCAACACACCGGCGAACGCGCGCCTGAATCGCGGGCTACGCTTTATCGTGAAAATTTGTGTTTTAACTAGGTAGTTACCTAACGATATACTGCGCACCTCATTTCAACGGGGACATTCAACGTGAAGCAGAGTCAACGCCTCTCAGGCATATCAAAGTTCATTCTGGTCGGGCTCGGCGTGGTCATCGCCCTGCTCGGCCTGGCGCTCGCCGCAGGCGGCGTGAAGTTGGTCAGCCTGGGAGGGTCGTGGTACTTCCTGGTCGGTGGTTTGGTCATGACGGTGTCCGGCCTGCTGATCGCTCGCTTCAAGACTACGGGTGCGTGGCTATTTGCTGCGTTCCTGGTCGGCACCGCGATCTGGGCGGTGAGCGATGCCGGGCTGGTGTTCTGGCCGGTGTTCTCGCGGTTGTTCATGTTTAGCGTGATCGGTCTGGTCGTGGCGCTGGTCTACCCCCTGCTCAAGCGTGCCAACGGTGAGGTTGCCGGTCGCGGCGCGTATGCCGTGGCTGCGGTGTTGGCGGTGGGCGTGGCGGTGGCAGGCGGCAACATGTTCGTCGCCCACCCGACCGTTGCCGACACTGGCGCCGGCCCGGGCCTGACCCCGGTCGAGCCGGCCAAGGCGCAGAAAGACTGGGCGCACTACGGCAATACCGAGGGTGGCAGCCGCTTTGCTGCACTGGATCAGATCAACCGCAACAATGTCGACAAGCTCAAAGTCGCGTGGACCTACCACACCGGTGACGTCGCCGAAAGCGATGGCAATGGCGCTGAAGACCAGCTCACCCCGTTGCAGGTCGGCAACAAGGTGTTCATCTGCACCCCGCACAACAACCTGATCGCGCTGGACGCCGACACCGGTAAGGAAATCTGGAAAAACCAGATCAACGCCCAGTCGAAAGTCTGGCAGCGTTGCCGTGGCATGGCGTATTTCGACAGCACTGCGGCCATCGCGCAGCCGGCCAATTCGCCGATCATCGAAGCCAAACCGGCGCCGGCTGCCAATTGCCAGCGCCGTCTGCTGACCAACACCATCGATGCTCGTCTGATCGCCGTCGATGCCGACACTGGCGAGTTCTGCCAGGGGTTCGGCAACAACGGTCAGGTCGATCTGAAGGCTGGTCTTGGCGATGTGCCGGACAGCTACTATCAATTGTCGTCCGCGCCATTGATGGCCGGTACCACCGTCGTGGTTGGCGGTCGCGTCGCCGACAACGTGCAAAGCGACATGCCCGGCGGCGTGATTCGTGGTTTTGACGTGATCACTGGCGCCATGCGCTGGGCGTTCGACCCGGGCAACCCGCAGGATCGCAAGGCTCCGGCCGACGGCAGCACCTACGTGCGCAGCACGCCGAACAGCTGGGCGCCGATGTCCTACGACGCGGCAACCAACACCGTGTTCCTGCCGATGGGCAGTTCGTCCACCGACATCTACGGGGTCGAGCGCAGTCAACTGGACCACAAGTACGGCGCCTCGATCCTCGCGCTGGACGCCAGCACCGGTGAAGAGCGTTGGGTGTACCAGACCGTGCACAACGATCTCTGGGACTTCGACCTGCCGATGCAGCCGAGCCTGATCGACTTCGACAAGGACGGCAAAAGCATTCCGGCGCTGGTCATCGGTACCAAAGCCGGGCAGATCTACGTGCTCGACCGCGCCACCGGCAAACCGCTGACCGAGGTCAAGGACGTGCCGGTCAAAGCAGCGAACATTCCTAACGAGCCGTACTCGCCGACCCAGCCAAAGTCGGTGGGCATGCCGCAGATCGGTGCGCAGCACCTGACCGAGTCCGACATGTGGGGCGCCACGCCTTACGATCAACTGCTCTGCCGCATCGACTTCAAGAGCATGCGCTACGACGGCCTGTACACCGCGCCGGGTACCGACAAATCGCTGAGTTTCCCGGGTTCGCTGGGTGGCATGAACTGGGGCAGCATTTCCACCGACCCGGTACACGGTTTCATTTTCGTCAACGACATGCGCCTCGGTCTGTGGATTCAGATGATCCCGTCGCAGAACAAAGGCCAGGCCGCTGGCGGTGGTGAAGCACTGAACACCGGTATGGGCGCGGTGCCGCTCAAGGGCACGCCATATGCGGTAAACAAGAACCGCTTCCTGTCGGTGGCCGGCATTCCGTGCCAGGCGCCGCCGTTCGGCACTCTGACCGCAATCGACATGAAGACCCGGAAAGTCGCCTGGCAAGTGCCGGTCGGCACCGTGGAGGACACCGGCCCACTGGGTATTCGCATGCACTTGCCGATCAAGATCGGCCTGCCAACCCTCGGCGGCACCTTGTCGACCCAGGGCGGCCTGATCTTTATTGCCGGCACCCAGGACTTCTACCTGCGCGCCTTCAACAGCGGCAACGGCGAGGAAGTCTGGAAAGCGCGTCTGCCAGTCGGCAGCCAGGGCGGCCCGATGACCTACGTTTCGCCGAAAACCGGCAAGCAGTACATCGTCGTCACCGCCGGCGGCGCACGTCAGTCGACCGATCGTGGCGACTACGTAGTGGCCTACGCCCTGCCGTAACCCACGGCGACCACGTCAAGCGCGGCACCTTCGGGTGCCGCGCTGCTTTTCCCTATCGCTCAAGTTTTCAGCAGGAAGTTTCTGATGTTTTTGGCTGTTGGCTTTTCCCGTTCCACACTGTTCCAGGGCCTGTTGCTGGGCCTCACCTGCACCGCCACCCTCCCCGCGTTCGCCGCTGACGATTCCGATCTGTTGACCCGCAGCACCCTCACCGGTGACTGGGGCGGCCTGCGCCATCAGCTCGACGAAGACGGCATCAAATTCAGCGGCGACTACAGCGGCGAAACCGCTTACAACGCCGACGGCGGCCTGCATCGCTCGGCGCGTTACTCGCAGAACATCAAGCTCGGTGTGCAGTTCGACCTGAGCAAACTCTACGGCGTCGACAACGCCGGCAAGGTCCAGTTGACGATCAACGACCGCCGCGGCAACAGCGCCTCCGAAGATCTGGTCGGCAACCGCTTGCCGATCCAGGAAAACTACGGCGGCCTGTACACGCGCCTGACCGAACTGAGTTATGAGCGCAGCCTGTTCACCCCGGCGCTCAACGTCAAACTCGGTTACATGGCCATGGGCAACGACCTCGGCGGCCTCGACAGCGGCATCCTCTGCAATTTCATGAATGCCGGTTTCTGCGGCCATCCGCTGAACATGTCCGGCGGCAGCGGCTGGGCCAATTACCCCAACGCGCACTTGGGCGTGCGACTCAAATACGACCTGTCGCCAGCATGGCAACTGCGCGTCGCCGCGTTCAATGTCGACCCGTCGAGCAACGGCAACTCCAGCCGCGCCTGGCACCTGGGGCCAAAGCACACCACCGGCACCGTGGTGCCGATCGAACTGGTGTACAAGCATGCCGGCACACTGCCGGGCGAGTACAAGGTCGGCTATTACTACGACAGCTCCGACGTAAAACGCATCGGCAGCGACGACGAAGTTTCCGGTCGTGGCGGGCATTACTTGCTGATCGATCAAGCGGTGTGGCGTTCGCAATCCTCCGAAGGCCGCAGCCTGCATGCTTTCGGCCAGTATTCGGCTGCCAGCCAAGCCGCCTCGCCGTTCAGCAAGTGGTACGGCACCGGCGTGGTTCTGTACAAACCGTTCGAAGGTCGCCCGCGCGACACCCTCGCCCTCGGCTACGGCCGCGCCGTGCCCAACCCGCGCAGCCGCGACGTGCAACAAGACGCCGCGCTGGCCAATGGCACCGCGTTTCCCAACCTCGACAGCGCCGAGCAACTGATCGAACTCGGCTACGGTTATCAGGCCACACCGTGGCTGACGCTGCGGCCGAACCTGCAATACATCATCGAACCGGGCGCGTTTTCCGGGCAGGACATCGACAATGCGTTGGTGTTTGGGTTGCAGGTCAAAGCGGCGCTCTGACCTTCAATAGCAGGCAATGAATAACCCGGTAAATGCCGGGTTTTTTATTGCCTCCAGAATCGCTTTCTTCAACGGATCAGCTGGCTAATCTTCTCCACACAAGATTTCAGAGGTCGCCTTCGAGGTATACGCCGACAGTTAATTACGGCTGATAGCTGGATTTGCGGAAAAATGTATAGCCAACAATGTAAGAGCCCAGCTTATTGGTGCGCGCAGTCACCCATACCGCGTAGATCCCGCGGCCAATCTGCTCATCCAGATCTGTTTTGTTTGTACAGAGTTCAAACCTGCGATGCGTGTTTGGATCGTTGATCCATAAACCGGCCTCGCAACGGCTGTATTTGCCAGCGGACGGCCCTGGATAGGTCACTTCATACGCGGATTCATAATTGACGACTTCACTCGGTAACAGGTAGGTAATGACCTGATAACCATTTAGAGCGAAAAGCAAGCTCACGCAAAAACCACCCAGAAATGCCTGTATGGCACTTTTTGCCGTTTTGCCGGCGCGCAGTGCGCGGGTTGCAGAAATAACACCAAAAAAAGCGCCAATCACCAGGTATGTCGTCGTTTCGGGAATATTCGGCATCAAAACTGTTCGCGCAGAGATGCCAACCGCCCAAAAGCCATATACAAACCATGCCCCGACAAGCACAAGCACCAAAGCTGCAATAGCGGCTTTTTTCAGTTTTCCCATTGATGAGACTGACTGCGTTTCTTGCATGCGGTTTCCACATAAGGCTTGGTTATTTTATTAAGGTTGCAGCCGGTGGAGTGTACTTCGTTACAACGCCAACTCCACCTTCGCGATCAGTCCGCCTCGCTGGCGCTTGCTCAACGTCAATTCGCGGCTATATGCCCAACCACATCGTCGAGTGACCAACCGAGGAGAAATCAAGCGGACGAAGGGGAAAAAACCGCCGGGTCAGTGAATTATTTCGTGTCCGCATGTATCTGAGCCAAAGAGCACGCGCCATCAAAGAGATGGCATCTACGCGGCACGATGGATCAGCAAAGAGAAGACCCGGATGAAACCACGCAAGAAAACGGTCAAACCGATCGGTTTGAAAGACATCACCATTGTCGACGACGCCAAAATGCGCAAGGCGATTACCGCCGCCGCGCTGGGCAACGCCATGGAATGGTTCGACTTCGGTGTATACGGCTTCGTCGCCTATGTGCTTGGCAAAGTGTTCTTTCCCGGCGCCGATCCTGGCGTGCAGATGATCGCCGCACTGGCCACGTTCTCCGTACCCTTCCTGATCCGGCCGTTGGGCGGCTTGTTCTTCGGTGCGCTGGGCGATAAATACGGGCGGCAGAAAGTCCTCGCCGCGACCATAGTGATCATGTCGCTGAGCACCTTTGCCATCGGCCTGATTCCGTCCTATGCCTCGATCGGCATCTGGGCGCCGATCCTTTTGTTACTGGCAAAAATGGCCCAGGGTTTCTCGGTCGGTGGCGAATACACCGGTGCCTCGATCTTCGTCGCTGAATACGCGCCGGACCGCAAGCGCGGCTTTCTCGGCAGCTGGCTGGACTTCGGCTCGATCGCCGGGTTCGTTTTCGGCGCCGGTGTCGTGGTGTTGATCTCGACGATTCTTGGCGAGCAGCGCTTCGAGGAATGGGGCTGGCGCCTGCCGTTTTTCCTCGCCCTGCCGCTGGGCATGATCGGCCTGTATCTGCGCCATGCTCTGGAAGAAACCCCAGCGTTCCAGCAGCACGTGGAAAAACTCGAACAAGGCGACCGTGAAGGTCTGGCCGGCGGCCCGAAAGTCTCGTTCAAGGAAGTTGCGACCAAGCACTGGCGCAGCCTGATGACCTGCATCGGCGTGGTGGCGGCGACCAACGTCACCTATTACATGCTGCTGACCTACATGCCGAGCTACCTGACGCACAATCTGCATTACAGCGAAAACCACGGCGTGCTGATCATCATCGCGATCATGGTCGGCATGCTGTTCGTGCAGCCGTTGATTGGCTTCATCAGTGACAAGATCGGCCGTAAGCCATTTATCGTGGTCGGCAGTATCGGCCTGTTCATCTTTGCCATTCCGGCGTTCATGCTGATCAACAGCGGCAGCATCGGCCTGATCTTTTCTGGCCTGCTGATTCTTGCCGTGTTGCTGAACTTCTTCATTGGCGTGATGGCTTCGACCCTGCCGGCGATGTTCCCCACACACATACGCTACAGCGCGCTGGCCGGTGCTTTCAACGTCTCGGTGCTGATCGCCGGTTTGACCCCGACCGCTGTGGCCTGGCTGGTGGAAAGCACCAACGACCTGTACATGCCGGCGTATTACCTGATGGTCATCGCTGTGGTCGGCCTGGTCACCGGCGTGACCATGAAGGAAACCGCCAACAAACCCCTGCGCGGTGCAGCTCCTGCGGCTTCGGACCTCGAAGAAGCCAAGGAACTGCTGCAGGAGCACCACGACAACATCGAGCAGAAAATCGAAGACATCGATGCCGAAATCGCTACTTTGCAAGCCAAGCGTAATGAACTGGCGCAACAGCATCCGCGCATCGATTGAGGCGAAACCCCAGCACATAAGTCCGCCCGTTGTGGCGGACTTTTTTATGCATCAGTCATTGCTCCCGCGGCGCTTGCGCAGGCGCGGTGAACCATTTCTCCGGCGGCACGCGCTTCTCATCCGGTGGATCGCCCAGATAATGCGGCGACATGATCTGCACGCCGTATTCGTTGAACACATCCTGAATATTGGCGTGGAGCATGCTCAGCAGCACGGCGCGCGGGCGTGGCTGGCTCGGAATAGCCTGAGCGACGAGTCGGTACTCGGGGTAAAAGTCCGAAAGTGCCGTCTGAAACACCTGCGCCGGTGGATCTTCCAGCACACCCGGCGTACGTTTTGCCGCTTCCAGCAACATTGCCTCCACTTGCCGCCACGGCGTGTCATAGCCGATGGTCACCACGGTGTCGACCACATAACCGGGGCCTTGCACGGTGCGTGAATAGTTCTTGGTGACGGTGCCGGTGATCATTGAATTGGGCAGCGTCAGCACCTCGCCCAGACCGGTGCGAATCCGCGTGGTGAACATGCCCAGTTCAGTCACCGTGCCTTCATACTCGCCAATGCGCACGAACTCGCCGGGGCGCAGCGTGCGCGTGTAGGTCAGGATCAAACCCGCAGCGGCCTGCCCGACCACGCTGGTCGCGCCAAGCGAAATCATCAGACCGATCAACACCGACAAACCCTTGAACGCATCGGTGCCGGCGCCGGGCAAGTACGGATACGCCATGGCCAACGCAAACAGCCACACCGCCAGCGCGGTCAGGCGCTGCGTCGGTTGCAGGGTTTCGTGGTTCAGCCAGCTAAACGTCCCCGGCGTGGCCATGCGGCGCAGGATCCGCCGGGTGAAAGCAACGACGCCACGGGCGATAAAGAAAATCGCCAGGGCCACGCCGAGGCCCGGGATCGCATCGACAATCCCTTGCAGCAGATAACCGGCCAGTTCGAACAGGTAATTGTTGAGGCTCTCGCCCCACGGCCGGGTATAGGGAAACCGCGAGAGGATAAAACCCAGCCACTCATAGGTGAGCAACAGAATCAGCAACCAGCGCAGCAGCAACAGAAAACGGCTGACGAGCGGATAGAGAAAATTCGCATCGATCAGTTGTACGCGCCCGACCTTCAATGCGCGTGTATGGCGATCCATCAACGCCGGTAGTTTGCTGAGCAACTTGCGGCGCAACCACGCCAGGCACCAGAGCAGCCCCAGATAAATCAGCGTGGCCACGGCGGCCAGCCCCAGCGAACGCACGATCATCTGCAGGTTGCGCGCCTCGTGGGTTTCCGTCACCACCTGGCGCAGGCGCTCCGCCGCGCCTTCGGCGGCTTCCTGTACCGAGGAATATTCGAGGCTGTCGATGTCCTTGGGGGCAACGATAAAGGCCCGTTTATCACCGATCAGCACGATGTAGCTGTTCTGGATCGAATCCGTGCTGACCCTCAGTTCGGCGTCTTCGTTAAGCGCTTCGTTGATGACCATTTTGGCGCGTTTGACCCGCGACGCCGGCGCCTCGCCGAGAATGGTCGCGCGAAACAGCATGATGCTGCGGTTGGCGACCTTCAATTCAACCGCTTCGTCGGTCGTTTTCGGCGCGACATCCAGCGCCCAGCCAACACCGCTCCAGAGCATCGCGAACAGCACCATCCCAACCGCCAGCAGCCTGCTTCGCATGCGCCTGTTTCCTTACGCCCGAGTGTCAGTGAGGGATACGTAAGCCAGCGTAGTCGAGCGATAAACGGTTGTCAGATTCGCTGTGAGCCTGGTCCACAAACGGTAATTTGAGTGTCGCCCATCAACTTAACGAACCATGGACGTTGCTCAGTTCGCGAGCATGCCGTGACATAACAGGTTGAGCACGGCGCGCATGTGCGAAGCGTGCGCGGTGCGGTCCGGGGTTTGCTGGGTGGCGAGGCGGATGAAGGCCATGTTCGCGTACTGGTTGAACAGGGTCGCGACCACGTCAAGATCGATCGATTCGCGCACTTTCCCCCGCTTCTGAAAATGCAGCAGCAGGGCTTTGGTTTCTTCGATCACGGCCGCGTTCCAGGGGCTCATCGCCTCGGCCAGTTCGCCGGTCAGCAGAAACGGCGCCAACTCGCGCCACAGCGACGCCGGCATGGCTTGCAATTGGTAATCGGTCATCAACCCCTCGAACTCGCACAACGCCTCCAGCGGATCGCTGTCATCGTCCAGATTCGCCCGCGACTCGCGCATGGCCTGCTCGTCGGGTTGCTTGAGCAAGGCCAGCAAAATCTCCTGTTTGCCACCGAAGTAATTCACCACGGTCGGGGCGGAAACGCCGGCCTGCACGGCGATCTGGTCCAGCGTCGTCGAGGCGAAACCGTTGCTTATGAACAATTCAAGTGCCGCTGCGGCGATGACTTCCCTGCGCTGTTCCTTCTGCCGTTCTCTGAGTCCGCTCATGTTGCCTCTGATGATCCGTGCCAATGGCGCCCAGCCTACGGAGATATTTTTTCACCGACAAATATTTTCTTTACAAAAATATTTTAAGGTGACAAAAATTTAGTCAGGCAGCGCTGATGCGAGCGCCCGCCCTCGCCCATTCCTCTGGAGATCCGCCATGTCCGCTGAATCCGACCGTTCGACCCGCGACTATCAGGCCGCCGACGCCGCGCACCACATTCACGCCTTCGTCGATCAAAAAGCGCTCAACGAAGAAGGCCCGCGCGTGATGGTCAGCGGTGATCGGCTGGCCCTGTGGGACAACGATGGCAAGCGTTATCTGGACGGCATGTCCGGCCTGTGGTGCACCAACCTCGGCTACGGGCGCAAGGATCTGGCCGCGGCGGCGGCGAAACAGCTTGAGCAGCTGCCTTACTACAACATGTTCTTTCACACCACCCACCCGGCGGTGATCGAACTCTCGGAGCTGCTGTTCAGCCTGCTGCCCACACACTACAGCCACGCGATCTACACCAACTCCGGCTCAGAGGCCAACGAGGTGCTGATCCGCACCGTGCGCAAGTTCTGGCAGGTGATGGGGCAGCCCGAGAAGAAAATCATGATCGGCCGCTGGAACGGTTATCACGGCTCGACCCTGGCGGCGACGGCGTTGGGCGGGATGAAATTCATGCATGAGATGGGCGGCAGCATTCCCGACGTCGCGCACATCGATGAGCCGTACTGGTTCGCTCACGAAGGTAACTTGACCCCTGAGGAATTCGGCCTGCGTGCAGCGCGGCAACTGGAAGAGAAAATCCTTGAGCTGGGCGCCGACAAGGTCGCGGCGTTCGTCGCTGAACCCTTCCAGGGCGCGGGCGGCATGATCATCCCGCCGGCCACTTACTGGCCGGAGATTCAGCGCATTTGTCGGCAATACGACGTGCTGCTGTGCGCCGATGAAGTGATTGGCGGCTTCGGTCGCACCGGTGAATGGTTTGCCCATGAAACCTTCGGTTTTCAGCCGGACACGCTATCGATCGCCAAAGGCCTGACGTCGGGTTACATCCCCATGGGTGGCTTGATCCTGTCGCGGCGCATGGCCGAGGCGCTGGTGGAAAAAGGTGGCGTGTTTGCCCACGGTCTGACGTATTCCGGGCACCCGGTTGCAGCGGCGGTGGCGATTGCCAACCTCAAGGCGTTGCGCGATGAAGGTGTGGTGAATCGGGTGAAAAACGATACCGGCCCATACTTGCAAAACTGCCTGCGCGAGGTGTTTGGCAATCACCCGCTGGTTGGTGAGATTCAGGGTGTGGGCCTGGTGGCGGCGCTGCAGTTCGCTGAAGACAAGGCCAGTCGCAAGCGTTTTGCCAACGAAAATGACATCGCCTGGCGTTGCCGCACGATCGGCTTCGAGGAAGGTGTGATCATTCGTTCGACACTCGGGCGGATGATCATGGCGCCGGCGCTGATTGCCACGCGTACGGAGCTGGATGAGTTGATCGACAAGACGCGGATTGCGGTGGATCGTACCGCGCAGGAATACGGCGTTCTGTGATCGACTGACGGAATATGGCGGTCGCACTACTGTTATCGCGAGCAGGCTCACGCCTACATTTGGAATGCGTTCTCCTGTAGGAATGAGCCTGCTCGCGATGGCGTCAGTCAGGCGGAAACAGGCGGGAGATCAATCCCGTCGATTACTCCGCACGCCGCTTGGTGTTAAATAGGCGCCAGTCTTAACCTTGTCGGCTAAAGCCGTGCAACGAGAATCGCTATGAACAGTTATTGCCATAACGCTCAACCGCAAACGGCGGTGAGCGCATGATTGAAGTCACCGAAGTCTCCATTGCGCAATTGCGCGCCGCGCTTGAATCCGGCCAGACCACAGCGGTGGCGCTGGTCGAGGCCTATCTGGCGCGCATCGACGCCTACGATGGCGCCGACACGCCGACCGCGCTGAACGCTGTAGTGGTGCGCAACCCTGACGCCGTGAACGAGGCCCGAGCGTCCGATGCTCGCCGGGCCAAAGGCGAAACACTCGGCCCGCTCGACGGCATTCCTTACACCGCCAAAGACAGTTATCTGGTCAAAGGCCTGACGGCTGCGTCGGGCAGCCCGGCCTTCGCCGATCTGGTCGCCCATCGCGACGCCTTCACCATCGAACGCCTGCGCGCCGCCGGGGCGATTTGCCTGGGCAAGACCAACATGCCGCCGATGGCCAATGGTGGCATGCAGCGCGGCGTGTATGGGCGTGCTGAAAGCCCGTATAACGCGGCCTACCTGACCGCGCCGTTCGCCTCAGGCTCGTCGAACGGTGCCGGCACCGCCACCGCCGCCAGTTTCGCCGCGTTCGGTCTGGCTGAAGAAACCTGGTCGAGCGGTCGCGGCCCGGCGTCCAATAACGGTTTGTGCGCCTACACGCCGTCGCGCGGGGTGATCTCGGTACGCGGCAACTGGCCGCTGACCCCGACCATGGACGTGGTCGTACCGTTCGCGCGGACCATGGCCGACTTGCTCGAAGTGCTCGACGTGGTGGTCGCCGAAGACCCGGACACCCGTGGCGACCTCTGGCGTCTGCAACCGTGGGTGCCGATCCCGCGCGTCAGCGAAGTGCGCCCGGCGTCCTACACCGAACTCGCTGCCGATCGTGCCGCGCTGGCTGGCAAGCGTTTCGCCATCCCCCGCATGTACATCAATGCCGATCCCGAAGCCGGCACCAGCGAAGCCCCGGGCATCGGTGGCCCGACCGGTCAGCGCATCAACACCCGCGCCTCGGTGATCGAGTTGTGGCAGCAGGTCCGTCAGGCGCTGGAAGCGGCCGGCGCTGAAGTGATCGAAACCGATTTCCCGCTCGTCTCCAATTGCGAAGGTGATCGCCCCGGCGCGCCGACCGTGTTCAACCGTGGGCTGGTGTCGAAAGAGTTTCTGCATCATGAACTGTGGGACCTGACCGCCTGGGCCTTTGATGACTTCCTGCAGGCCAACGGTGACCCGAAACTCAATCGTCTGGTTGACGTCGACGGGCCGAAGATCTTCCCGCACGATCCGGGCACCCTGCCCAACCGTGAAGGCGATCTGGCCGCCGGCATGGACGAATACGTACGCATGGCTGAGCGCGGCATTACGCCGTGGAATGAAATCCCTACGGTGGCCGATGGCCTGCGCGGCCTCGAACAGACCCGCCGACTCGACCTCGAAGACTGGATGGACAACCTTGGCCTCGACGCCGTGCTGTTCCCCACCGTCGCCGACGTCGGCCCGGCAGACGCAGACGTCAATCCGGCCTCGGCCGACATCGCCTGGAGCAATGGCATCTGGGTGGCCAACGGCAACCTCGCGATCCGCCACCTCGGCGTCCCGACCGTCACCGTGCCCATGGGCATCATGGCCGACATCGGCATGCCGGTCGGCCTGACTTTCGCCGGCCGCGCCTACGACGACGCCAGCCTGCTGCGCCTGGCCGCCGCCTTCGAGTCCACCGGCAACAAACGCCAGATCCCCCCGCGCACACCGCCGTTGTCGGCCAAGGGGCAGTGAAGATTTTTGTTTGAAATGCAATCCTTGTGGGAGCGAGACTGCTGGTGATAGCTGACCTTCAGTCAATGAACGGTTGAATGTTCGACCGCTATCGCTGGCGAGCCAGCTCCCACAGGTTTTGTGTCATGGCTGAATATTCGGGCACACCGAAAGCCCTGTGGGAGCTGGCTCGCCAGCGATGACGCCAGCCAATTCACCACGGTTCTGAAGCCGAACCGACATCCACTGTGGGAGCGAGCCTGCTCGCGAAAGCGGTGTGTCAGCTTGCAGAGATTGTGACTGACACCGCCATCGCGAGCAGGCTCACTCTTACAAGATTCTGTGTCACGGCAAGAACTGAGCACACCCGCCCAATCCCTCCCCCCACAATTCCCCGATCATCCCAGCCATCCCCACTACCGCTGGCACACTGATCATGATCGACCGCGCCCCATCGCGCCTCACCCTGCTTGCGCTGCTCTGTGGTCTGAATGCCACCGCCCATGCCAGCGGTTTCTTCGACGATGCCAAAAGCCAGGTCCTGAGCCGCAACTTCTACCTGAGCAACGACTACCGCTCCCCCACGCCCTCGGGCAAAAACTACAAACAGGAATGGGCTCAAGGCTTTATCGGCACCTTCTCATCCGGTTTCACCGAAGGCAGCGTCGGCTTCGGCATTGATGCCCACGCCTTCGCGGGTCTGAAACTGGATGGCGGCAGAGGCCATTCCGGTACCGGTCTGCTGCCGGTCGACAGCAACGGCCGCAGCGAAAACGACTACTCCAGCGCCGGCGGCGCGCTGAAGCTGAAAGCCTCACGCACCACCCTCGCCTTCGGTGAAATGACCGTCGAAACCCCGGTCTTCGACACCTCCGACAAACGCCTGCAACCGGAATACGCCACGGGTTTTCTGCTCAACAGCGCCGAGTTCGACAACCTCAACCTGGTCGCCGGCCACTTCACCGCGTTCAAGAATCAGGACAGCTCTTCCGGCCACGGCGATTTCTACGGTTACGGCGCCAACACCGAAGCTGGCGGCATCAGTTTTATCGGCGCCGACCTGTTCAGCGACAACCCGCTGGGCGGCGCGTTGTACGCCTCGGAGCTCAGCGACACCTGGCATCAGTACTACGGCAACCTGCACTTCAAACAATCCGGGCTGCTGCTCGACGCCAACCTCTACCACACCCGCGACACCGGCCGCGCGCTGGCCGGCGAGATCGACAACACCGCGTTCAGCCTGTCCGGCAAATACAGCTTCGGCCCGCATGCGGTGCTGCTCGGCTGGCAACGTATCAACGGCAACACGCCCTTCGATTTCGTCGGCGGTGACTCGATCTACCTCGCCAACTCGATCAAATACGCCGACTTCAACGGCGCCAACGAACGCTCCTGGCAAGCCCGCTACGACCTCGACCTCGGCGCCTTCGGCATCCCCGGCCTGAAATTCATGACCCGCTACGTCACCGGCAGCCACATCGACGGCACCCACGCGCCCAAGGGCGGCGCCTACAACCCGTTCGACGCCGATAGCGGCCAATACCAACCACAGCAAGGCGATGGCGGCAAACACTGGGAACGCGATATCGACCTGAAATACGTCGTCCAGTCCGGCGCGGCCAAGGATCTGTCGGTGCAGCTGTCGCACGTCACCCATCGAGCGAATGAGGCGCAGGCTGGGGATGATATTGACCGGGTTTATGTGGTGATCGAGTATCCGTTGGGTTTCTGACGGCTGCTTGACTTGAAATGCCATCGACCAGTGGGAGCCAGCCTGCTGGCGATGGCGGCAGAACACGCGGCGGCAAACGCTGCGTGTCCGTTCATCGAAAATCCACGCGTACCTGTCAGAGTTGACAGGTGACGGCGCGGCCCGACTCCCGTTACATGCAGCTAGTGCGTTCCTAATGCCATGCAAGGAGATTGCGATGAGCCGCGTCCGTAACTTCGTTGAGCCGTTTGCGCTGTCCTACCCATTTGCCCCTGAAATGGTAAAGCTTGTGCCCGCAATGGCGAATGTCCATGGCGGCGTCAGCATCGCCAAAGCCAATGAGCCAGAAGGCTTTCTATTTCTGATGCTGGCTTACCTCGGTCAGGCCAGGAACGATAAGCTCATTCTGTTCGTCAACGACGTTCAGGGACCCAGCACCACCATCGCTGAAGGCAAGGAGAACGATGACACGCCTTTACGCCTGGCTGCCGGCTTACTGCAAAAAGGCCTCAACCGCGTCCGGATCTACATTGAGCGCACCTCTGGGAACAATGAGTCCACCCCGGAACTGGTGCTGTACCATCGAACCTCTCCGCCCGGTGATTTGCCACCGGTGTTGAATCTCGACGTCAGCCACAAATTCATTGGCGCGGCGGAAGCTGACAAGTTCAAGGTGACAGTCACCTACGACAACCCGCAGTGGTACGACCGGATTTTTGTGTTCTGCAATGGCGCACATTTCGAATATCCACTCACACCCAGCAGTGACGGGCCCCTGCCTCCGGTCCCGAAAAGTGTCGTGATCGACATTCCCAAAGACAAGCTGATCGAGGGTGGCAATGATAAAACCTTCGAAATCAAATATCGCGTCATTGACTACGTGACCAACCCGTCAGGCCCTCCGACATGGTCGGATGCTGTGTTTGTGGTGGTGGATCTATCTGTGACTCGCCCACCGCTGGCGATTGATCAGAGTTTGATGTCCTTGGATGGAATCAAGCTGATGCAAGACTATGGGTGGGCGACAAAAGAAGTGGTTGGTAATGTCGAGGTCCGCGAGGCTTCGGGCGGAGTGCCACCCTACCGATACGCTTCTTCAGACGACGCCATTGCAAGCGTGACATCAAATGGCAAAGTCGAGGGTTTGAAAAATGGCACAGCCACCTTATCGGTAACGGATGACACCGGCACTACGCTGCGCTACTCGGTTCTCGTGAGTAATTTGTACAAAATACAAGTCGATAACCGACCATTGCTCATATCCGAAGCGATGAATTGGATTAGAAGTGTCGGGGGAGAAGTGCTGACGGATCGGTCTCTTCATCCAGGGCTCGCCGCGCTCCCTCTCAACTTTGCGAATCTTTCTGAGGTTTTCCCCATCACGCCCATGTCCCCACCGGGTATTGCCAACCGATGGTTTGGCCAAGTTCCCGGACAAGGTTTATATATGGCGTACACAAAGACTACTCAAACTTTCAGCTGGGGGAGCACCACTGATGGGAACTGGCGGACATACACAATGGCAATCATCAAAACTTGGTAGCCCCGCCTCATATTTCCTAACAGGCTAATAACACGCCGGATTCTTCCTGGAGGATCCGGTTGCTGTATTTCCTTTATTGACAGCCCGGTCCAAGAAACCCAGCGCATCCGAAGATGCCCCACAGACAGTCGCCCTTGAGCAGCGCGTCGGGTACAGGAGCGCGCCCGTACATTGGAAAGCAATGTCCGTCTTGATTGTCAACCGACTTGAAATGCCATCAACCGGTGGGAGCCAGCCTGCTGGCGATGGCGGCAGGTCAGGCGCAACATTTGTGGCTGAACAACCGCCATCGCGAGCAGGCTCACTCCTACAAGGGTATTGGGCAAGTTCGCAACGTTGGCGGCGGTTGACGGGTTTGGCCTCACTCCCTATTCTCGCGCCCTGTCACGACTCATTCGTGACCGGGTTTGCATATGGTGAGTGTGTGTGGGGCATCCTCGGATGCGCCGGGTTTGTGAGGACCGGTCCGTCAACCTGCACACAGTTGCCACCCATTCGTTTGACGGCGATCAAGTGGCAGCTCTCTTCAATTTTGAAAGAGATACCTCAGTTATGAAGCAAGCAACCACAACCTCGACTCCTTGCGACCAATTCACACACCACCCTTTCACCGTCCATCCCGATATCCCCCTCCTCGACGCCCTCGAACACGCAGCCGTCTACCTCAACTGCGCCGAAGTCCTCGCCCATCAACACCCAACGTCGCTCGTCCGGATCACAGCAGTTCCTTGCGCTGGGCCAGCCAGCAAATGCTCGCCAACGCGCGCGCTTTGATCGTGGCCTCCATCAACGGTCAGCAAGCCGCTCAGGCCAAGGTGGACGTATGAATGCCCATCTTTCGATGACCCACAACGAACACAGCATCCCCGTCCTGCTCGTCGCCACCGAAGCCCCGCTCGACGTCCTGCACAGCAGCGCCGCCAGCCGTTTTCTCGCCGTCACGCAGATGATGGAAAGCCTCGCCAGCCTGGATATCACCTCGGCCAAAGGCGCCGATGTGCAGCAACTTGCGCACGCCGCAGCGATGTTGCTACGTGACGGGTGTGACGTGATGGATGTGTTGGGGCGGCAGATTCGTTTGCGGGTTTGATAGATACCCGAATCCAACTGCTGAAATACAAGCCCTGTGGGAGCGAGCCTGCTCGCTCCCACACTAAACCGCCACTGCCTTTGAGAAAACTGGCGGAAGGCAGCCGGAGTCGAACCTGCCCGGGAACGGATGCCGTCCCCAACCGGGTTTGAAGCCCGGCCGCGCCACCGGGCGCGATTGCCTTCCTTTGACTCATTGCGCGTTGGCATTGGCCAGCGCGTTGTCGTAACGGATCTGCCGTGATTCGCCGATGCGCCGGGTCAGGCCCAGTCGGTCGAAATACTCCAGATACTGAATACAGCGTTTGCGTCCCAAGCCTAGCGCATCGCGGAAGGTTGTCACCTGGATCTGTGGATTTTCCGCTGCCAGTGCCAGCAACACCTCGGCCATGCGGCGCAGTTGCGCGTCAGCCAGAAACAGATCACGCACCACTTGATGCATCAACCCAAGCCGCGCGCGTTTACGCAGCAGCAGGCGTATCGCGGCATCGTCGTGGCCGAGCATTTTGGCGACGTCGCGGACCCACGGTGGATCGAATTCGGCGTTGTCGAACAGCGGTTGCAGTTGTTGCCACAGGGCTTCGTCCTCGGCGTTTAGACGCACCTGGTGTTCGGGCAGGTGCAGCCAGGGGCCGCTGGTGTGGATCGCGCCGGCGCTGAGCAGTTCGTCGAGCAGGCTGATGAATGTCGAGCGCTCGAGCGCGAGACCGCTGAAACGCCGCAGGCGGTCGCGGTCGGGGCCCATCTGGTCGGGCTCTTGTTGGTGAAATTGCGCGAGCCGTTGCAGCAGGTTGAATTTCAGTTGCGCCCAGCGCTGCACGTTGAACAGCAGCGGGCCTTGGCGGGTGTCGATCAGGCGGATGTTTTGCGCTAACGACCAGGAGGCGCGCGGGCGATTGAACTGGCGTTCGAGGCGTTGCGGATCGAGGCCGCCGGCGCTGTGGTTGAGCAGCACCGGCAAGGCCTGTTCGAGGCTGTCGCTGCTGGCCAGGGTTTGCAGTTGCGCCAGACGTTCCGGGCTGCGGCGTTGCCGGGCCGGGGCGAACGGATCGAGGACCGTGCCGCCGCCCATGGTTCGTTGCGCGCTGGCGTCACGCAGGATCAGCCGGTCGCCCTGCATAGCGTGCACCGGCGCGTTGATCAGCAGTTGCGCGAACATGCGTTCGCCGGGGCTCAACCGTGGGCCTTCGAGCAAGGCGACGCGGGCGATCACGTCTTGGGTGCCGAGATGTACGTGCACCGGATGAAAATGTTCGAAGGTGCGTTCGCCGGGCAGCAGTTGAAAGTCGATGTCAACCCGTTGCGTCGGCGCGTGCAGCCACTCGCTCAGCAGCCATTGGCCGCGATGGAGCTGCGCCAGTTCCAGGCGCTCGCCGCTCAAGTTCAGCGCCACCCGTTGGCCGGCGAACGCCTGTTCGGCGGGTTGATTCTGCGCATGCAGGCCGCGTACGCGAACGGTTTTGCCGGACGGCGCGAGGGTGAGTTTGTCGCCGACTGACACGCTGCCCGACAGCGCCGTGCCGGTGACGACGATCCCGGCGCCGGCCACGCTGAACGCACGATCGATCGCCAGACGAAATCCACCTTCGCCACGACGCGCCTGCACCTCGTTTTGCTCCTGCAACAGCGCCGTTCGCAATTCATCAACGCCCCGCCCGCTGACGCTCGACACGGTGAAGACCGGCGCGTCGGCAAACGGCCCAAGTGCGAGCAGATCCAGCACCTGACGCTGCACCTCTTCCACCCTGCCCGCCTCGACCCGGTCGCACTTGGTAATCGCCACCACGGCGCGGGGAATGCCGAGCAGTTCGACAATTGCCAGATGCTCGCGGGTTTGCGGCATCACGCCGTCATCGGCCGCAACCACCAGCAACACCAGATCGATGCCTTGCGCGCCGGCGAGCATGTTGTGGGTGAATTTCTCGTGGCCGGGCACGTCGATAAACCCGCTCAGGCCAGCGCCGGGCTGCAGTTCGGCGTAGAGATAACCGAGGTCGATGGTCATGCCGCGCTCGCGTTCCAGCGGGCGGCGGTCGCCGGTTTGCCCGGTCAGCGCTTGCAGCAGCGACGTCTTGCCGTGATCGATGTGCCCCGCCGTGCCGACGATCACGGCGTGGCCTGCAGCTGTGACAATTGCGCGAGCCATGCCGGCTCATCGTCGAGCTGGCGCAGATCGAGCCACAGCGCATCGTCGTCAATGCGTCCGAGCACCGGGATCGGCAAGGCGCGCAACGCGGCTTCAAGATTCAGCAGATAGCGCCCGCGCAGACGCTTGGACACCTGCGGGCGCATGCACAGCGCCGCACTCGGCAAGCGCGCCACTGGTTGGCTGCCGCTGCCGATCATGCCCAGCGCTTCGACCGCACTGACGGCCCAGACTTCGCCCAATACCTGCGCCATTAATGGCTGCAAATGCGTGGCCTGGGCGAAGATTTCCGATTGCGGGCGAGTCAACAGACGCAAACTCGGCAAGCGCTCGGCGAGTCGATCAGGATCGCGATACAACCCTAGCACTGCCTCCAGCGCGGCCAGGGTCAACTTGTCCACGCGCAACGCACGTTTCAGCGGGTTCTTCTTGATCTTCGCGATCAGTTCTTTACGGCCGACGATCAACCCGGCCTGCGGGCCGCCGAGCAATTTGTCGCCGCTGAAGGTGACGATATCGGCGCCATCGAGCAGCGCCTGGCGCACCGTCGGCTCCGCCGGCAAACCCCAACGCGCCAAATCCAGAAGGCTGCCACTGCCCAGATCCTCCAGCAACGGCAAGCCATGCCGGTGAGCCAACGCCGCGAGTTCAGCGGTCGGCACGCGAGCGGTAAAGCCTTCGATGCTGTAGTTGCTCGCGTGCACGCGCATGATCAAACCGCTGCGCGGGCTGATCGCTGCTTCGTAGTCACGGGCGTGGGTGCGGTTGGTGGTGCCGACTTCGTGCAGACGCACGCCGGCGCGGGCCATGATGTCGGGGATGCGAAAGGCGCCGCCGATCTCGATCAGCTCGCCGCGGGAGATGATGCCTTCCTTGCGTGCGCCGAGGCTGTTGAGGGTCAGCAGCACGGCGGCGGCATTGTTGTTGACCACGGTGACGGCTTCGGCGCCGGTCAGTTCGCGGATCAGGCCTTCGATCAAATCGTCGCGATCGCCACGTTTGCCGCTGGCCAGATCGAATTCCAGATTGAGCGGATAACGGGCGGCGCGTTCAACCGCTTCGATGGCTTCGTCCGGCAACAAGGCGCGGCCGAGATTGGTGTGCAGTACCGTGCCGGTCAGGTTGAACACGCGGCGCACCTGACTGCGCTGCTGCTGGGTCAGGCGTTCGCCAACCCGGCCGGCGAGCACTTCGGGACTGATTTCAATTGCCGAGACTTGCCCGTTCAACACGTCGCCACGCAGCTCATCGAGCAATTGCCGAAGGCTCGCCAGCAACGAATCGCGGCCGTGACGCTCAAGCAAAGGCCCACACGCCGGATGGCGCAAAAGCCCATCAATGGAAGGTAACCGCAGGGACATCCGCCACTCCTGGAGTCAATCGCTATCGCCCAAGAGTGTAGACGCTGCGGCTCATTCGTCTCCCGGCGCCAGCAACAGATTCGGCGCCAGACGCTGAAAGCCGTCCTGCGCCAGGCGCATGTCCAACAGCAAACTGCCGAGATCCGCCGACAACGCCTCGGCCTCGGCATCGTTTTCCAGATAGATCAGTTTCAGATAGCTGTTGCAGCCGGGGCAGACTTCCGCGCGCAGCGGTGCCTGATTGGCGGCGTGGCGATCGTCCTCAAGGCTCAGATAGTCGAGGCCTTTGCTCGACTCGCAATACACGCACTTGACCCGCACCACATGCCATTCGCAGGCGCACAGCGAGCACACCAGATAGCGCAAGCCGTTGTGTTTGCCGCGATGGCGAATGACCCCGGCCATCGCCGGTGAACCGCACGCCGGGCATTGGCTGAGGCTGTCGCCGGGTTTCAGTTGCAGATGGGCGGCGCTGAGCAACCAGTGACTCCACGCCACTTGCAGCGCCGCGCCGAGGAACGGCACCAGTTGCGCCGGCACCAATGAGTACTGGCCGCTGACCAGAGCGACAGCCCAGGAACGCCATTGACCGGCGCTGGCGACCCGCAACGTCGTCACTGCCTCGATAACGGCAGGTTGTTCGGAAGGCGTATAACGCTGCAACAGCGCCGAAAGGTAAGCCTGCCAGCCCTCCTCGCGCACCAGCGTGTCTGCAGCGAACGGCGGCAAGCCATGTTGCTGGCACGCCTCGATGCGTTGCTGATCAAATGGCGCGGTCAGCGGCGGATCATCGAACACCTGCTGCTGAACCCGGCACAACCCGGCGATCAAACGCAGATACTCGGCCAGCGCATGCCCCTCGGCCAATTGCTCGAGCCGTTGCGCGCGCAAGGCAAACAGGTTGCGCGGCGGTAAGTACAGGAACGGCGGCGAACTGGCCGCCGCTTCGATTTCCCCGGGTTCCAGAATAGTCGGCAAACGTCAGCCCTTTTTACTGATGGGTCGCTCTGGCACGTCCACAGGACGTTCATCGCGGGTCATGTCGCGGTACCACAGCGCGTGATGTTTTTTCGCCCAGGCGCGGCTGACCCAGCCGTGCAACATGGCGTCGACCGAGCCTTTGATCCACAGCCCGGCGTAAATGTGCACGATGATGCTCAGCACCAGAATGAACCCGGCCAGCGCATGCAACAGCATCGCCCAGCGGATCACGCTGATGCCGAAATACACGCTGAACCACGCGCGCCAGATCACCAGTCCGGTGAACAGCAAAGCCAACATGCACAGCAGTAAAGTCCAGAACAGCAGTTTCTGCCCGGCGTTGTATTTGCCCACCGGTGGCACGCTGTCTTCGTCGTTGACCATCACCCGGTTGATCCGCCGCAGCCATTGCCGATCGTTGGCGATGAAAAAGTTCGTACGCCAGAAGCTGAACACCAGGCCGAGGAACAGCACGAACATGGCGATGCCCATGTACGGGTGCAGAATCCGCGTCCAGGTGCCGCCGCCGAACAGGTTGCTCAGCCAGAACAGCGCCGGGTGAAACAGCGCCAGCCCGGACAGCCCGGCCATGAAGAACAGGATCGCCACCAGCCAGTGATTGGTGCGCTGGTTGGCGCTGTAACGCAGGATCGTTTTGTGGCTCATGGCCGCTCCTCCCCGCGTGGATCGTAGGTGTGCACCGCCGGGTCGACGACATGCACCGAGGTGTCGGGCGGCGTCGGCTGTTCATCCTCTTCGACACGGTTGGGGCCGACGCGTACATAGTGGAAGAACCCGGCAATCACCGCCGCGCCCATCGCCAGCAGCGCCAAGGGTTTGCTGACACCTTTCCACAACTCCACCAGCGGACTGATCGCCGGATGATCCGGCAAACCGGCGTAGAGTTTTGGTGTGTCAGCGTGGTGCAAGACGTACATGACGTGGGTGCCGCCGACGCCTGGCGGGTCGTACAGACCGGCGTTTTCAAAACCACGGCTTTTCAGGTCGACGATGCGTTCGGCGGCGTGCTCTTTCATGTCTTCCTTGGTGCCGAACACGATGGCGCCGGTCGGGCAGGTTTTCACGCAGGCCGGTTCCAGGCCAACCGCCACGCGATCGGAACACAAGGTGCACTTGTAGGCCTTGTGGTCCTTTTGCGAGATGCGTGGAATGTTGAACGGGCAACCGGTGATGCAGTAGCCGCAGCCGATGCAGTGGTCCTGATTGAAATCGATGATGCCGTTGGCGTGCTGGATGATCGCGCCGGGGCTCGGGCATGCCGCGAGGCAACCGGGCTCGGCGCAATGCATGCAGCCGTCCTTGCGGATCAACCATTCCAGGTTGCCGGCGTCGGTTTCGTGCTCGGTGAAGCGCATCAGCGTCCATGTGTCGGCAGTCAGGTCTTGCGGGTTGTCGTAGGTGCCGTGGTTGTGGCCGACCTCGTCGCGCAGCTCGTTCCATTCCGAGCAGGCGACCTGACAGGCTTTGCAGCCGATGCATTTGGTGGTGTCGATCAGCTTGGCCACGGCGTCCTGATTGCGCACCGACGGCGGCACCGTGGTGGTGGCCGAGCGGGCAATGATGTCTTGGCTGGCCATTTATAAGGTCTCCACTAGAGCTTCTCCACGTTGACCAGGAATGACTTGGATTCCGGGGTCTGGGTGTTGCCATCGCCGAGGAACGGCACCAGCGTGTTGGTCAGGTAACCGTGGCGCGTCAGGCCGGTGAAGCCCCAGTGCAGCGGGATGCCGATCTGATGCACGACCTGGCCGTTGACCTGCAGCGGCCGAATCCGCTTGGTCACCACCGCCACCGCTTCGATAAAGCCGCGCTTGCAACTGACCCGCACGCGATCACCGGCGGCGATGCCCTTCTCTTTCGCCAGCACTTCGCCGATTTCGACGAATTGCTCGGGTTGCGCGATCGCGTTCAACTTGCAGTGCTTGCTCCAGAAGTGGAAATGCTCGGTCAGCCGGTAACTGGTGCCGGCATACGGAAAATCCTTGGCCTCGCCGAGGCTTTCCCACACCGAATCGAAGATCCGCGCTGCCGGGTTGCTGGTGGCTTTCTTGTTTTGCGGGTGCAGCGGGTTGATGCCGATCGGCGTTTCGAACGGCTCGTAGTGCTCGGGGAATGGCCCTTCGTTCATCTTGTCG
>Ga0308159_1000513_pt1 | contig 86508 bp, 64 predicted proteins | sample PhyCR1_FD_201040 | JGI IMG/M metagenome (GOLD analysis project Ga0308159, IMG submission 201040) | Phyllosphere microbial communities from UC Gill Tract Community Farm, Albany, California, United States - DLSLC.R1 | ecosystem: Host-associated > Plants > Phyllosphere > Unclassified | place: USA...
GCCTTGGTTTGTACTAGGTTGAAAGATTGTGGTTAAAGCTTTAAACGTTTTCTCCTTCCATCATTTCCTAGGCCGGATAGCAGGGTGGTGATAGCGTAGCGGTAATAGGAAGTATTGCATTTTCGTAAATGCTATTAGTGGCGATCGTTATAAAGCGCTCGTCATTGCGAGGCACGAAGCAATCTCTCTTTCCGATTCACCACCGAATTCTTATTAACCCGCTAGCTGAGAGGGCATACCAGTTTTTCCCGCTGCGCTGGCTTGCCTCAGCTAGCCGCCGAAGGGCTCTTACTTTTTTGCTTGATCAAAAAAGTAACAAAAAAATCAAGGCTTGGAACTGATGTTGGATAAAATCGTTAAAGCTTTATTTCGGCAGCACAAGCACCCGATGAAAAATCGGGAGAGAACGCGCTGCCTTGGGCTGTGAGTGTATGAAAGTTTGTAGTTGAAGCTTTAAACGTTTTCTCCTTCCATCATTTCCTAGGCCGGATAGCAGGGTGGTGATAGCGTAGCGGTAATAGGAAGTATTGCATTTTCGTAAATGCTATTAGTGGCGATCGCTATAAAGCGCTCGTCATTACGAGGCACGAAGCAATCTCTCTTTCCGATTCACCACCGAATTCTTATTAACCCGCTAGCTGAGAGGGCAATACCAGTTTTTGCTGCTGCGCTGGCTTGCCTCGGCTAGCCGCCGAAGGGCTCTTACTTTTTTGCTTGATCAAAAAAGTAACAAAAAACTCAAGGCTTGGAACTAATGTCGGATAAAAGCGTTAAAGCTTTGTTTGGGCAGCAAAAGCACCCGATGAAAAATCGGGAGAGGACGCGCTGCCTTATATCGTGGGGGTATGAAAGATTGTGGGAGAAGCTTTAAACGTTTTCTCCTTCCATCATTTCCTAGGCCGGAGAGCAGGGTGGTGATAGCAGGTTCGTCCATCGTAGTCATTGTTAACTTCACTCAGGATATAATTAAGATAGGTGCTGAACTAAATTCAGCATGACGATTTGGTTAAATTTTAAAAATAAATACAGTTGCCTGCAACTTCAATTTTCCACCGTCGCAAATATTTTACACTGGCTATGAAGCTAATTTAAACGATTTTAGACCATTGGATTGAGTTTAGCAGGACACTACAGGTTGCCTAACCACATTTTTAAGCTTATTATAGTGGCTTTAACCAAATATGAAGAGTGCTTAGCATTCAATTCGCTTAAAAATATGTACATAAAAATATTATCGTTTACCAGGTGGGTAGTTTCAGCACTTTGCATGTTAACCATCTTTTCTGCTAATATCTCCGCCCAAACCATTTCTTTAAATGGTAAATGGAGATTCAAAATCGACGCCAATGATGAAGGGGTACAGGCAAAATGGTATTCATCGGCTTTGCCCGAAACCATTAACTTACCAGGCTCCATGGCAGAAAACTTCAAAGGCGACGACATCACCCTGAAAACAAAATGGACAGGCAGTATCTACGATAGTTCTTACTTTTTTCATCCCCGTTTAGAAAAATACAGAAAGCCTGGAAATCTAAAAATTCCCTTCTGGCTTACCCCTCATAAACATTATACCGGTGCTGCATGGTATCAAAAAGATATCGAAATTCCTGCCAACTGGAAAGGCCAGCGAACGGTTTTATCATTAGAATACCCACATTCAGAAACGCGGGTATGGATAGATGATGTAGAAATTGGTACGCAGTTTACCTTCGTTATTGCACAGAAATTCGAACTACCAGCCAACCTCAAACCAGGAAAACATACCATTACATTGCGTATTGATAACAGGATTAAGGCCATCAATGTAGGGCAGGATTCTCATAGCCTTACAGACCATACCCAAGGAAACTGGAACGGCGTAGTGGGTAAAATGTTCCTCCAGGCGGGTTCAACAGTTTATTTTGAAGATATTCAGGTTTATCCGGATTTAAAAAGAAAATCTGCCAGGGTAAAAATTGAATTGAAGGGAGCTGCGAATGCATCTTCCACCGGAAAAATTACCCTTTCTGCAAAAACTTTTAATACAAAAAGCAGCCTTCAGGTGAAGTCGCTCACTGTTCCTTATGAAATAAAAAATGGCATTGGCACTGTAGAAATCGATTTGCCAATGGGTGATAAGATTGCCACCTGGGATGAATTTAATCCTGCACTGTATCGCTTAACGGCAGTTTTATCGGCTAAGGATGGCAAAAAAGATGAAAAGCAAGTTCAGTTTGGAATGCGCGAATTTAAAGCAGTTGGCAGAAGTTTTGAAATCAATGGCCGCCCGGTTTTTTTGCGGGGAACGGTGAACAATTGTGAGTTTCCCTTAACTGGTTATCCGGCGATGGATGTTGCGGCATGGGAAAGAATTTTTAAAATTTCCAAGGCACATGGATTAAACCATATGCGTTTCCATTCGTGGTGCCCGCCAGAAGCGGCGTTTATTGCTGCAGATTTAACTGGATTTTATTTACAGCCCGAAGGTCCAAGCTGGGCCAATCACGGTTCTTCAATTGGAGAAGGAAAACCAATTGATCAGTTTATTTACGATGAAACCAACCGCATGACCAAAAGTTATGGCAATTACGCCTCTTTTTGTATGATGGCTTACGGTAATGAACCCCGCGGCAAGCAGGTGGAATATTTAACAAAATTTAATAACTACTGGAAAGCGAAAGATTCCCGAAGACTTTATACAGGCGCATCAGTTGGTGGAAGCTGGCCGGTAATTCCGAACAACGAATTTATGGTACGTGCGGGTGCCAGAGGTTTAGACTGGGGCAAAAGGCCTGAAAGTTTTTCTACTTACGCAAAGCAAATTGAGCAATTTACCGTTCCTTTTGTAGCACACGAAATGGGCCAATATTGCGTTTTTCCAAATTTTGAAGAAATGAAAAAGTATACTGGCGTTTACCGCGCTAAGAATTTCGAAATGTTTCAGGAAGATTTAGCAGACCATGATATGGCAGATCAGGCAAAGGATTTCTTAATGGCATCTGGTAAATTACAGGCATTGTGTTATAAAAACGAGATCGAAAAAGCGTTAAGAACACCAAACTATAATGGCTTCCAGTTACTTTCATTAAATGATTATCCGGGTCAGGGAACCGCCCTGGTTGGCGTATTGGATGCTTTTTGGGATGAAAAAGGTTACATTACCGCTAAAGAATTTAAACGATTCTCTAACAGTACTGTTCCTTTGCTTAAAGTGCCGAAGTTCGTTTATACCAATAACGAAAATCTGGATGCATCAGTAGAGGTGGCTCATTTTGGTAAGGCGCCATTAACTAACGCTAAAATTTCATGGCAAATTAAATCTGCATCTGGTGTGGTTTTAAGTAAGGGAAGTTTTGATCAGAAAGCCCTACCAATTGCCAATTGTATTCCGATAGGCGATATTCATTTTGCTTTAAATGCCATTCAAGAAGCCACTCAGCTTAGTTTGGAAGTGTCTATTGATGGAACTGAATTTGCCAACGACTGGAATTTCTGGGTTTATCCTGCAGTACTTCCAAAACCTAAAACAAACTTTTATTATACTGAAAACTTTGATGAGCAGGCAAAAAAGATCTTAGACGAAGGTGGGAACGTTTTTCTAAATGCAGCAGGAAAAGTAGTGAAAGGAAAAGAAGTGGTGCAAACGTTTTTGCCTGTGTTCTGGAACACTTCGTGGTTTAAAATGCGTCCGCCGCATACGTTAGGCATTCTTTGCGATCCGAAAAATCCGGCCTTAGCCAATTTCCCAACAGCAGGACATAGCGATATGCAATGGTGGGAAATTGTAAATAAAGCGCAAACCATGAATCTCGAAGATTTTCCATCTGGCTTCAGGCCAATCATTCAGCCTATTGATACCTGGTTTTTAAATCGCAGATTAGCCTTAGTTTTAGAGGCCAAAGTGGGTAAGGGAAAACTGATTGTTTCCAGTGCAAACCTTTCTCCAGATTTGAAAGACTCGCCTGCGGCACAACAACTTTATTTCAGCCTTCAGCAATATATGAGCTCTGAAAATTTCAATCCTAAATATGAAGTGGCTTTCAACACTATAAAGGATCTTTTTGAAAGTCCGTCGAAGATTCAGTTCGATACCTTTACAAAAGACAGTCCGGATGAGTTGAAACCGAAACCCAAAACCAATTAACAAACGCAAAATATTAACCATACCATTGCAATGAAGAAATTTATAATCTGCTCTACCTTAGTCATCAGCTTGTTTTCGCAAGCACTTTTTGCACAAAAGCTACCGAAAAAGAAAGCGGTGTTGAAAGTATTAAAAACAACAAATGCCTACTTTATGAACAAGTGGCCAGATGCAGGAAAATCGATCGTAACAAATAGAGAAAGGCCAAGTAACATCTGGACCAGGGCCGTTTATTATGAAGGGTTAATGAGTCTGTATCAAATTCATCCCGACAAAGAATATTATAATTACGCGGTACAGTGGGGAGAAAAACACAACTGGGGTTTACGAAACGGCATTAAAACCCGTAATGGCGATGACCAGGCTTGCGGCCAAACGTATATCGATCTTTATAACATTGATAAAAAACCTGAAAGGATTAAAGACATTAAAGCATCAATGGATTTGATGATTCAATCTGGCAAAGTAAATGACTGGACCTGGATAGATGCACTTCAGATGGCGATGCCCGTGTTTGCAAAACTTGGAAAAGTGTATAACGATACCACTTACTATAATTACATGTACAAAATGTACCTGCACAGCAAAAACGTTGAGGGCGGTGGCTTGTACAATGCAAAAGACGGACTTTGGTGGCGGGATAAAGATTTTGTTCCACCTTACAAAGAGCCGAATGGCGAAGATTGCTACTGGTCTCGCGGAAACGGATGGGTGGTTGCCGCATTTGTTCGCGTGTTAGAAACCATGCCTAAAGATGCTGCCGGTTATGATGAATATTTAAAAACCTACCATGAAATGATTAAAGCTTTAGTGCCTTTACAACGGGCGGATGGCTTTTGGAATGTAAGTTTACATGATGCTACACATTTTGGCGGCAAGGAAACTTCTGGAACCGCTTTGTTTGTTTACGGAATGGCCTGGGGCGTAAATCAAGGCATTTTAGATCAAGCCACTTACTTGCCTATTATTATCAAAGCATGGAATGGAATGACGAAAGAAGCCGTACATAAAAATGGATTTTTAGGTTATTTACAAGGAACGGGCAAAGAACCGAAAGATGGCCAGCCGGTAAGCTACACCAGCATGCCAGATTTTGAAGATTACGGTTTGGGCTGTTTTCTACTGGCCGGTACAGAAATTTATAAAATGAAATAATAAGGGTAATCCCATTAATAATGATGAATAAAATTCTGGCTTTTGTGTTGATCTTCTGGTCATCAATTGCTTTTTCGCAAACCATAGGCGATTATAAATCAGGTTTCAAAAGAATAGGAAACGCCATTTCGTTTACCACTACAAAAGGAGCGGTAAAACTTGATCTCTGTACACCGGAAATGTTTCGGGTCAGAACCAGCTGGACTGGCCAGTTTGAGGCAAATGAAAACCTGATGGTGATCAAATACGATTGGGAGAAGGTAACTGCGAAGGTAGAAGAAAAGAAAGATCAATTTATATTAAGCACCAGCAAGGTAATTGTTAAAGTTAATAAGGCGCCCTTCAAAGTTGATGTTTATGATTTAAAGGGAAAATTGCTTACTTCAGAAACAAATGGTTCAATTGCCAAAGAAAATACCATGGTTGGGGTAACCAAAAAACTGCAGGCAGATGAACACTTTTTCGGTTTCGGCGAGCGGATGGATTTCATGGATCGACGCTTTAAAAAAGTAACGTTAAATGTTGGTCGCGGGAAAGGATTACCACATGCCATCGGCGCTTACAATATTCTGGAAGCCAATTATTGTCCGGTTCCATTTTTTATGAGCACCAAAGGTTATGGTATTTTCTTTCATAATTCTTTTGCCACCCAGTGGGATATGGGCGCAACCAACAAAGATCAATACAGTTTCAAGGCAACTGATGGAGAGCTGGATTATTACTTTATTTATGGCCCAACTTTCCCCTCCATATTAAATTCTTATACCGCTGTTACCGGTAAATCGCCGATGTTACCGCAGTTTGCGCTGGGTTTGCATGCGGGTACTTATAGCGGCGGCACCTGGGGGCACGAAGAAAAAACATCAGATAGATATGTGGTTGAGCTTGCCAGAAAATACAGGGCTTTAGGTATTCCGGTTGATCTGCTTTGGTTAGATTCTACCTGGAGGTTGTTTGGAGAAATTGGTGGTAAAGGTGCAACATCGTTTGAGTGGAGAGAAACTTTTAAAGATCCAAAAGGCATGTTTGATAGCATTTATGCCATGAATTATAAAATGGTGGGCTTGCACCTTCGTCCGCGGTTTGATAATGCAAAAAAGCTGAACCTGCTAGATCAGGCACAAGCCAAAGGTTATACCTATCCAGAAAATGGAAAACCAGGGGAGTTTGTTAACTTTTTTGATGAGAAAGCCACACAATGGTGGTGGGATAACGGCGTAATGCGGGTAGCCAAATTGGGTGCTAAATTTCTGAAAACTGATGAGGGAAGTGCATTCGGAGCATTGGCAAATGAAAGTGAAAAGGTAGGGCCAACAGGAAAACAAGCAGAGCGTTTGCATAACCTTTTCCCTGTAGCCTATGCAAAAGCGCCCTTTTTGGAGTTTGAAAAATTCAACGGTTTTAGAGGGCTAAACCAAACCCGCGAAGGTTATTCGGGCATTCAGCGTTATCCATATATTTTTGCTGGCGATTGGCCAAGCGAATGGCAATATTTTGCGCCGGTAATTAAGGCAGGCTTAAACGTTGGGCTTTCCGGCGTAGGCTCATGGGCACATTGCATGGGTGGATTTGAACATCAGGCAGATCCTGAACTATACATCCGTTGGGTGCAGTTTGGCATGTTTAGTCCGATTGCGCTGGTTTTTGGAATGGATCATCCTGGGTATAAAGAGCCCTGGAATTATGGGGAAGATGCGCTGAGAAATTTCAAGAAATATGATCTTTTGCGTTACCGGTTATTTCCTTACCTCTACACCAGCATGCACCAGCAATACGAAACCGGATTGCCGATGATGCGGGCACTTGTTTTAAACCATCAGGATGATGAAAATGTATACGAAATCGGAGATCAGTATCTGTTTGGTGATCATTTAATGGTAGCCCCGGTAACTACAAAAGGTGCAGTTACCCGTTCAGTTTACTTGCCAGAAGGCTTGTGGTTTAACTATTGGACGGGCGAACAATATGAAGGCAAAACCTACAGGCATGTGGTGGCACCGCTAGATACCATGCCAATTTTTGTAAAAGCCGGAAGCATTATCCCGATGCAACCCGAGATGGCTTACAGTGATGAAAAGCCTGTTAACGTAATTACTTTAGATGTATATCCTCATGGTGAATCCAAATATGATCTTTATGAAGATGATAATCTGAGCTCAAATTACAAAACAGGCAGCTTTGCAATTACAAAGATTACCTCATCCTTATCTACTGGTGCTTTAGTATTAAAAATAGCTAAACCAGCAGGTGCGTTTAAACCAACGAGTCATCAATATCTAGCTAAAATTCATTGGAATAAGGGCGAAGCCCCGGTAGCGGTTTCTGAGAACAATAGTAAACTCAAAATGCTTAAAAGTGCAGAGCCGTTAGATAGAAATGCCGGCTGGTATTTTGATGCAAAAAGCAAAGTACTTTGGGTAAAAACGGATGGAAGTAATGTGGCAGATATTGTGTTGAATGTTAAGTAAGTCTCTAGCATAAGCTTGTATTAGGTTAAAGGACTTCTTATTCAGCACGCTGTGAAGAAACTGTGAGCAATGGCATCCAGACTTTTCAGGTTGCAGCAAACCATAGTGCAATGCTCTATTAAAATTAAAAGAAAACGAAATGAAAATTGCCTTTAAAATGAAACTCAAACCAGGTTTCGAGCAAGAATATAAAAAACGCCATGATGAGATTTGGCCGGCGCTTTCTGCCTTACTCAAAGAAAACGGTGTGAGCGATTACTCCATATTTTTAGATGAAGAAACCAGTACTTTATTTGCCGTACAGCAACAAAACGGCAATTCTTCACAAGATTTAGGAAGTACCGAAATTGTACAAAAATGGTGGGCTTATATGGCAGATATTATGGAAACCAATCCTGATCATTCTCCGGTATCACAACCCTTAAAACTGGTTTTTCATTTAGATTAACGATTATGCAAACGAAACGATTGCTCGCGCTCCTCATTGGTATCTCTAGTCTTCATATCGCGCATGCACAATTACCCGCAAAACAAATGGTTTCCTGGCCGAAGATTGAAAGCCAGATGAAACCCTGGACACGGTGGTGGTGGATGGGGAATGCCGTAGATAACAAAAACCTCGATTTCGTTTTGCAAAAGTACGCTTCAGCTGGCTTGGGTGGGGTAGAGATTACGCCAATTTATGGTGCTGTTGGCTTCGAAAAGCAATATTTGCAGTTCCTTTCGCCTGCATGGATGGATGCGCTTCATCATACCGTGAAAAAAGCAAATACACTTGGCATGGGCGTAGATATGAATACCGGAACAGGCTGGCCATTCGGAGGCCCGCAGGTTAAGCCGGAATTTGCCGCAACAAAACTGATTATACAAGATTATAAACTGAGTGCTGGTGAGCATTTAACCGAACCCATTAAGGTTAAAGAAGCCAAGCAAGATTTTGCACAGATCCAGGCTTTAACGGCTTATGGGCCAAATGGCGAAACAGAAAACCTGCTCCCATCGCTTCAAACAAATGGCGAACTATCATGGTCGCCTAAGTCTGGTGTTTGGAATATTTATGCTGCTTTCGCAGGCAAAACCAGGCAAATGGTTAAACGTGCCGCACCGGGTGGAGAAGGCTTTACGCTAGATCACCTCGATAAAAAATCTGTAGATATTTATTTGAAGCGGTTTACAGATTCTTTTAGCAATAAACCACAGGGCATCAGGTCTTTCTTTAACGATAGTTACGAAGTTTACGGCGCTACCTGGACACCCACTTTCTTTGCAGATTTTAAGAAAAACAGGGGTTACGATCTTGCCAGTTATTTAAAAGATTTAGTGAGTAAAGATTCTACCAATGATAACATTGCCCGTTTAAAATCAGATTACCGCGAAACAATGGATGAGTTGTTGTTGAACAACTTTACCAAAAACTGGACAAGCTGGGCACATGGATTAAAATCGCTCACCAAAAATCAATCGCATGGTTCTCCGGGTAACTTGCTCGATCTTTACGGTGCTGTAGATATTCCTGAAACCGAAACATTTGGCTCCAGTGCTTTTGATATTCCGGGTTTGCGCAGAGATGCTGCCGATATTAGAAATGTTGATCCAGATCCGATCATGAGCAAATTTGCCTCCTCTGCTGCACATACCAATGGTAAAAATTTGGTTTCTTCAGAAACTTTTACCTGGCTTACCGAGCATTTTAAAACTTCTTATTCGCAATGTAAACCAGAAGCAGAAGCGTTATTTTTATCGGGCATTAACCACGTTTTTTTTCATGGAACTACCAATTCTCCTCAAAATATTCCCTGGCCGGGTTGGTTGTTTTATGCATCAGTAGAAATGAACCCCAACAACAGCCTGTGGCCGCATGCACAGGGCTTAAATAATTATATTGCCCGTTGCCAGTCTATCCTGCAGGCCGGAAAGCCAGATAATGAACTGCTCATTTATTGGCCGGTTTATGATGTATGGAACAAAGCGAAGGGGCTAGACATGGCATTGAAGGTACATGATGTGGATGAGTGGCTGCATCCTTCGGCGTTTTATAAACTCGCTAAAGATTTATCAAAAACGGGTTACGCTTTTGATTTTGCTTCCGACAGGTTATTAAGTAAAACGAAAACCTCTCATAATTTACTTCAAACGGCAGAAAATGCTGCTCCTTATAAAGTGTTAATTATTCCTGCTAGTCAGCTGATGAGTTTAGAAACACTAGATCAGATCATCCAGTTAGCGAATAATGGCGCAACTGTAATTTTCCAGGAGTTGCCGAAAGATGTACCTGGTTTAAATGATCTGCAGAACAGGAGAGCGAAATTAAAAGCCACGCTGGCCAGGTTCAATTTCAGCGGGAACGATGTTGCTACGTTCAAAACGGGGAAGGGTGAAATCATTTTAGCGAAAGATATTCAAAATGCACTTGTTCAGCAAAACATCAAAAGGGAAGCACTTACCGATTCGGGATTAAAATTTATCAGGAGGAAAAGTGATAACCAAACTTTTTATTACCTGGTAAACCATACGGCAAAAGATATTGATACTTATTTACCTTTAAATGCAATGGGTAAAGCTGTTATTCTTGATCCGCAAAGCGGATTAATTGGTGCCGCGGCAATGCAAAACAATAAGGTGCGGGTACAGATTAAATCTGGTGAGGCACTATTTTTAAATGTATCTCAAGCGCCTTTGCAAAACACGGCCTGGACTTACCTGAGTAAGGCTTCTGCACCGATAAGTTTGAATAACCCATGGTCGCTGCATTTCACTGATGGCGGACCAGCACTTCCTGCCGATCAAACCCTGAATAAGCTTACTTCCTGGACGGATTTAAAGGATCCAAAATTGGCTGCTTTTTCTGGTACGGGTGTGTATACTACTACTTTCAACTTGGCTGCAAAATCTGCCAAAGAGTATATTTTAAATTTAAACCAGGTTGATGAGAGTGCCAGGGTTTGGGTTAACGGACAGGAAGTGGGAATTTTATGGAGTATTCCGTTTCAGGCCCGCATTGGTAAGTATTTAAAAGCTGGGCGTAACACAATTAAAGTTGAGGTGGTTAATTTAATGGCGAATCGCATTCGCGATATGGATCTTAAGAAGATTCAATGGAGGAATTATCATGAGATTAATTTTGTGAATATTGATTATAAGCCGTTTGATGCTGCGAATTGGGGGGTGATGCCGTCGGGTTTGATTGGTCCGGTGGTGGTTACGCCGTATAATTGATTTGGTTTTTTTTTCGCTGCGCTGGCTTGTGGTGGAGGGTGTTTTTTGTCGCTGCGCTGGCTTGCCTCGGCTGGCCGCCGAATGGCTTCTTCTTTATTCTTGATAATAAAGAAGCAAACAATCAAGGCTTGGAACTGATGTTGGATAAAAGCGTTCAAGCTTTGTTTCGGCAGCGCAAGCACCCGATGAAGAATCGGGAGCGGACTCGCTGCCTTGGGTAGCAATATTAGTTTTTCCCGCTGCGCTGGCTTGCCTCGGCTGACCGCCGAAGGGCTTTTACTTTTTTGCTTGATCAAAAAAGTAACAAAAAAATCAAGGCTTGGAACTGATGTTGGATAAAAGCGTTCAAGCTTTGTTTCGGCAGCACAAGCACCCGATGAAAAATCGGGAGAGAACGCGCTGCCTTGGGTAGTGGTGGTATGAAAGATTGTGGCTGAAGCTTTAAACGTTTTCTCCTTCCATCATTTCCTATGCCGGATAGCAGGGTGGTGATAGCGAGTGGGATAAGCATGGTCTTTCATTTTCGTAAATGCTATTAGTGGCGATCGCTATAGCCAGTTGGCAAGGCCAAACCACTGTTTCTTCGTTCTGCTCTTAGACCGGCATGGTCAATTTTTCGGGAAGGCACTATCTAAGCCTATCTACTAACTTTAACAGAAAAATTGCAAGCCGGCAGTTTTGTTTCTTTTGGTGCCAAAAGAAAATAAGCCCGTCCGGCCAGGACTAAAAAAATATTTCGCATAAATGCTTTTTTCACTGCGCTGGCTTGCCTCGGCTGGCCGCCGAAGGGCTATCTTCTTTTTCTTAGCAAAAAGAAGCAAAACCCAAGGCTTGGAACTGATGTCGGATAAAATCGTTCAAGCTTTATTTCGGCAGCACAAGCACCCGATGAAAAATCGGGAGAGGACGCGCTGCCTTGGATCGTGGGGTATGAAAGATTGTGGTCGAAGCTTTAACGTTTTCTCCTTCCATCATTTCCTAGGCCGGAGAGCAGGGTGGTGATAGCGAGACGGCAATAGCAAGTACTGCATTTTCATGAATGCTATTAGTGGCGATCGCTTTTTCAAGGTCTCGTCATTGCGAGGTACGAAGCAATCTCTCTTTCCGATTCACCACCGAACCCTTATTAACCCAGTAGCTGAGAGGCCAATGAGGTTTTTTCCGCTGCGCTGGCTTGCCTCGGCTGGCCGCCGAAGGGCTTCTACCTTTTTCTTGATAAAAAGGTAGCCAAAACTCAAGGCTTGGAACTGATGTTGGATAAAATCGTTAAAGCTTCTGGATTGGCAGCACAAGCACCCGATGAAGAATCGGGAGAGGATGCGCTGCCTTGGGTTGTGGGGTATGAAAGATTGTGGTTGAAGCTTTAAACGTTTTCTCCTTTCATCATTTCCTAGGCCGGAGAGCAGGGTGGTGATAGCGAGGTGGCAATAGCAAGTATTGCATTTTCGTGAATACGATTAGTGGCGATGGCTTTTTCAAGGTCTCGTCATTGCGAGGCACGAAGCAATCTCCTTCGAAGAATCTGCAACTAAGATTGCTTCGTCGTGCCTCCTCGTAATGACGAAAGTACCGAGATGCTATTCCCTTATGGTTTCTTACTGATATTCAGTCGGATGTTTACTTCAAAATTTCCGTCGGTATAGCCACTAATGGCAGAGGTTGCTGTGTTATAATAGGCCATGAAGTATAAAGATTGTTTAAAATTTAAGCCGAAACCAAGGGTAACATTTTGGGTATTGTGGTACATCGCCATCGCGAATAATTTCTCGCCTAGAAAGTTGGCATTTAACCCGGCATCCCAAAGGTGATCATAATTTTTAATCCCCCTGAAAACGCCTTTCGGTTCCAGGCTGAGTGCATCTGCGCCAGAACCGAAATTGAACTTATAACTCACCGCAGAATAGAAAGTGGGTTTATCAGCATAATTTAAATCATCGTTTCTAAACACCGAGCGCATATTTGGAATGGCACCTTCTACCGTTAAAGCGTTCGAAGTGTAGGAAACACCAAAATCGCCGTCTAAATAATAGCCGCGATCGTTGAAACGGGCAATGGATGGATCGTTGATATCGCTATTGCGAATGCTACTTAAATCGAGCTTATCTTGACTGGCACCAAAAGAGACACCAAAATTTAGTTTCTGGTTATCGCTGCTTAACGGTAAATGATAGGCAAAGGTTCCTACCGCTTTGGTGCGTTGCATGCCTCCCGCTTTTTCGTTGTAAACGTTTACGCCCCAACCCACTTTATTAACCTGCTGATCTAGCGTTACACTTTGTGTAATGGGTGCACCCGGAATGTTAGACCACTGCTTTCGGAAGCTTCCATTGATGTTTAAACCTTCATTTATACCTGCCATTGATGGGTTAACCAGGTATCTGTTCTGGAAATACTGCGCATTTAAAGGCAGGATTTGTGCCTGGGTAATGTTAGAAATTAATAGGCTTGCGGCAAATAGAAACGTTACGCGACTTATTTGCTTTATGTTTTCTGTAATGGCTCTCATGTCTGTAATTAGTCTCTAATGATGTTAATGTATCCTTTAAATGTTCCGATTCCGGTACCTAAATCAATGATGTAGTAATAGGTTCCTTCGGCCAGCGGGCTTCCGTTTACGGTTCCATCCCAATCATTAGCATAAGTTTGCTTAGTGTATAAAATTCGCCCGGCTTTATCAAAAATCCGCAGGGTATTGTTAGGATAGTAATCGATGTTTTTTACGATAAATTTATCATTATAGCCATCGCCATTTGGCGTTACCACGGTGCTGGCTTCCAGCTTATAATCGTCTATTACCGTTATGGCAATACTTTGATCGCTGGTGCAACCGCTGGCATTGGTAGCCGTTACTTTGTAAGTTCCGCTTTGTCTTGGTCTGATGGTAACCGCTGAGGTTAATTGGCCGCCAGAAATGTCTGCGCCTGTCCAGCTGTATTGTGTGCCTCCGGTTGCTGTTAAAATAATGGCCTCACCTTTAGAAATGGATAAGCCTTTACTGCTGTTGATGGTGATTACCGGTAATGGATTTACGGTAACCGTTGCACTGCCGGTTTGGGTTTGTGTGGCAAAAGCATCAGCTACGCTGATTAACGTATAAACAAAGTTGCCAACCGTGTTGCTTGGTGCGCTAACGGTTGTGCTTGCAGTGTTAGCAGTTACCGTTCTGTTGCTGCCACCATTAATGCTGTAGGTAAAGGTGTAAGGCGCTGTTCCGCCAGAACCTGTAAAAGTAATTTGAGGCGAATTACCGAAATTACAAACTGCAGTAGTACCCGCTATGGTTGCTACCGGGAGCGGGCGTACGGTTATGGTTGCGGCTCCTGTTTGTGGCTGCCCACAATTAATATCTGCCACACTCACCAGGTTATAAACAAAAGTGCCTGCCGCAGTGGTTAATGCGCTTACTGTTGCGGTATTAACTGCCGAGCTTACCGTTCTATTAGTACCGCCATTAATATTATAGGTAAAGGTATAAGGTGCTGTGCCATTTGCAGCCGTAAACGTTAGGATTGGTGCCGGAGCATTTTGGGCTACAGCAGCTGTACCAGCAATGGTTGCGGTAGCCAAAGTTTTAACGGTTATGGTAGCAGTACCGGTTTGGTTTTGTGTGGCGTTAACATCAGCCACGTTTACTAAGTTATAAGTGAAGGTGCCTGCAGTGTTTACTGGCGCAGTTAGCGTTGTACTGGTGTTGGTACCAGTAGTGGCAATGGTTTGGCTTGCGCCGCCATTAATATTATAGGTAAAAGTATATGGAGCGGTACCATTGCCGCCAGTAAATGTTACCGTTGGTGCATTGCCATTTAAACACAATGTGGTAGTGCCAGAAATGGTTGCCACCGGAAGCGGGTTTACTTTTACCGTGGTAGATACGTTTTGTGTTTGTGTGCTGTATGCATCTGTTATGCTGGTTACCGTGTAGGTAAACGTGCCAACGGTGTTTGTTGGTGCGGTTAAGTTTATTGTATTTGCAGTAGATGTTGCGGTTTGCGGTGCGCCACCATTAATGTTATAGGTAAAAGTAAATGGTGCGGTACCGGCTGCGGCGGTGAAGGTAACTACTGGTGCGGTTGCATTTAAAGGGACAGAAATGTTAGCACTGGCAGCCGCAACAGGACGTGCATAAATGCGTAGGCTGGCCGTTTTGTAGTTGATGGTATAATTGCTGTTCAAAGCTAACGTACCTGGTGTAATGGCATAGTCTCCTGCGGTTTCGCCGGGGTTTCTGGCTAAAGCACCCGTAAAAATATCTGCACCTACTAGCGCCGGTGTAGCGGTATAGGTAAAGGCAGGATCTGCTGTTGCTTCTACTTTTGTTTTGGCATCTGCAGTTACAGTAATTGCTTTCGGTGCTATGGTGATAACTTGTTGTTTCGCCACGGCGGGATTAAAAAATGTATCGCCAGCCTGGTTTGCTGTGATGGTTACACTGCCTGCTTTTACAATATGCACATCGTTATTGGTAATGGTTGCAATATTGGTATCGCTGCTGGTATAGGTAATGTTAATATTGGTATTATCGCTAGTGGCGCCAATCGGGAAATCAGCATCGCCATAGGTTACTGTTTTAGTAGGGGCTAGCGTAATGTTTTGTTCGCTTTTTACAGTTGCATCATCTCTGCTGTACCAAATTGGCGAAGTAATAATCCGGCTGCCATCTGCTTCTACCAGATCTGCATAATAATAACCTGTAGCTAAATTGGCCAAATTATTATCGGTATAGCTAAGGCCAGGGGTTGTAACGGCAGTTAACTCTACCGGGTTTACGCCACTGCCTGGTGTGCCGTATAAAATTTTAATGCTGGTAACCGGACTGGTGGTAATGGCGCTTACTTCTAATAATGGCGCTCCTGCTGTTTTGAAGATACTGCCAACGGGTTGTTTGTTAATGGTGAATGCAATTTTTGCAGCAGAATCTTGCGAGGCATAAAAGCGCATTTTCTTGATGGCATCTAGCAAATCATTCTCGGTAAGGGCTGGTGCCATTACCACAAGCCTGGCGCGGGTATGCCGGCCGAAAGTTAAATTGTGGTTATCATGATCGATACTTGCACCAAGGTGATAACCTCTTGCCAGCATTCTGTTGTAATAACTCAGGTAACTCATAGAACTGGCCGGATCTGAATAGGTGATGTTGGTAGAAAAAGCCGGGCCGCTTTCTAAAGCACTGCCCACTATTGCACTGTCTGCACTAAGATCGTAAGTAGCGGAAATGTTATTGTAATCTGTTGTGTTTGGGTGAGCCAAAGTTGCTACCGCATTTAAACCATGCCTGTTGATGATTCTGAATAACCCGGCAGGGCCAGTATACACACTTTTTGGTACATAGATTTGATTTTCTCCAGGTTCCCAGCCTATTAATGAATCTATTCCGTAAACAATTACGTGTCCGCCGCCACTAATTACGCCCCATTCCATTCCATGCATGGCTACAAAAGTTGATGTGGTTGCGCGTTTGGCAGCATCAATTCCGGGTTGCCAGCTGGCTAAAGACATACCCGCCTGGGTGTGGTTGTGTTCTGAGATCCCCAGGAAATCAAGATTCATGGAGTTTTTTGCAAAGGCATAATCATCTTCAGGTTTTTTGGTTAAATCATCTTTATTTCCATCAGAATAACTGCTGTGGCTATGCAGGTTTCCATAATAAAAATTGAGTTTGTTTACGTCTAAAATGCCTGTCTTTAAATTGCCCAGCAGGGGTTGGGTGGTGAGGTATAATGGCCCGCCGCTGCAGGCTGTATTAATGGAATAGATAAAGAAATAGTAATTGGTATTTTGTGCTAAACCGTTTCTGATAAAGGTGCTGCCAGTGCCACTCTTTACTACGATACCGCCGCCCAATTGATCTCCAATGGTATACTTGATTTGATTAACTGGCGATGCAGTTAAGGCATTGCTGGTACTCATCACTACCAGATACTCATCTGCTCCATTTGCAGGGGTAAAGGCACCCTGAATAAAATTATAATTAGCCGATGTAATGGTAAAGTTGGTTGGCTGTGCCGTTGGTGCAACGCATGGCAGCAATGCTTTTGTTGCCTGGCTGGCGCTGAGGATATTTGTAGTGAGGTACTTTGGCCCGCCGGTACAGGAAATGTTATTTAGCGGGATGATGAAATAAGTGTAATTGGTTGCATCTGTAAGGGCATTATCTGTAAATACATTGGTTACAATCCTGTTCGCCACGATGCCCCCGCCAAAAGGCGTACCTACATTGTAAACTGTTCCATCAACGGGTACGGCAGTTAAGGTATTGCTCAGACTTCTGATGATGAGGTATTCGTTTGCATCTGTAGATTTATTGAAAGTTGCAGATAGGCTATTGGTGTTAACACTATTAAAGGTTAATGCTGTTGCTGGTGTAGATGGTGCCGCACAAACGGGCAAGTTAGGCGGGAAATGAACGCCCAAACGGTTCGCATCATCATCATCTATGGCATTTTGAACCAATGCCATGGTGGTTCTGGTCCAGTCTTCATCAACATAAGTTGCGCTGGGTGCTGTTACATTTAAGCTTCTTACATAAGATACATCTTTCGCATTTACGCCCTGACCAAAAGCATCAATAATATTGTTGTTTGCATCTAACAAGGCTACACCATCGTTTCCATTAAAATTGATAACTGTGTTGCTGTTGAGTATGGCGCTGGCTGGCGTTAAATATGGAATTTCTGTATTGCTGTTGCCTGTATTGCCCAACAGCACCGAACCACGTGCCGGAATAGTGAAATTTAAATTGACGATTTGCGCCGGGTTACCTGTAATGTTGATTGTACCTGCATCGCCAGAGACATTATATAAAGCCAGCTTCAACTGTGGCGACGCTGTATTAATTGGCGCGTTACTGAGGTTGGTTAATTCTATCCATTTATTTACCGAAGTACCTTCGTAATACTGACTAATGATAACGGGTGAGCTTACTAATGGTGGGTTTGCCGTGGTGCCATCTACTGTAGAAACAGCGGTTTGCAGGTTGCCTGCTGCATCATCAGCAACTACATAAAAAGTATAAGTTGTGCCGGCTGTTAGACCAGTTATTGCAGTTGAAGCATCTGTATTGGCTGTAGTTGCAAATGAACCTGATTTTAAAGCGGCCGTACCCGTGGCATCTAAACCAGCCTTTACCTGTGCGGGTGTTGGCGCTGTGGCGCCCGAAGCGAGCATAACATAATAGCTTGTTCCGGGTTCGTTAAGGTTATTAATCAGGTTGATGGTGGTTAATGTGGCACTGCTGGTTTTCGGATAGCTGGCAGTGGTAACAGGTGGGGTAATATCGCCTGCTACGCCTGTTCCACTTAATGCAATAGCGATTGAAGTGGCTCCGGTGCTGGCAACTGTTACATTGCCAGATGATGCACCAAGTGCTGTAGGGCTATACCGCACATAAACCGTTGGTGTTAGTGAAATTTCTGCCGGGGTAAAAGCGATTGTATTGGAAAACGTAGTATTATCTTTTGATACCGAGAATGGCAGCGAAGTGCTTAGATTGGTATTGGCGCTGGTATTAGTGCCTTTTACGGTAAAACTTTGAGAGGCAGAATTGGTTGCTAGGGTTTGGTTTCCGAAGGATAAATTTGCCGGGGATGCCGTTAATACCGGGGTGGCTGTACCACCGCCAGATGTAAAGGTTAAATTGAAGTTATCTATACCGGTAGAAGGGCGATTGCCTGCACCTGTTGTGGCTGTAATGGTGACAATCCTGATCCAGATGTTGTTTGCATTATTATCCAGAGCGGTTCCAAAATCTACATTAACATTATTATTAGTGAAGGTGGTATTCCCTGTAGTTAAGGTGCCCGAAGACGCTGCCGCAGTAAAGGTAGTTGGTGCGGTACCAATGCCATAATCTACACGCCAGGTGGCCTGCCGTGGCGAACCAGCATCTAAAGATTGCAAGTTAAAACTCAGCTTTAAGCCTGTTTTTCCTGTAGTATTGGCGAGTTGAAAAACAAAAGCCCCGTTAGGATCTCCAACTCCGGCGGTTTGCCTTAAACCCAAAGCACGATCTGTAGTTGAACCTTGCGCCGCTGTAGTAGCTGTTGAACCGGCAGTTGCCGAGGCGAAGTTTTTAAAGGCACCTGTGGCATTGTTCCAGGCCGTAGCAACAGTGGTTAGGCTGGCGGTTGTGCCCAAAGCAGTAGCCGTAGCGCCTGTTCTTACCGAGAAGCCAGCTGGTAGCGCCGTGCCGATTCCATCGAAATTTTCTAGATAAGGGGAACTGGTGAGTGTTACCTGAGCAAATAATCTGCCCGCCATTAGAAAGAGAAAGGATAATAGTAGAATTTTTTTCATACAGATTTTATAGGGATAATAAAAGCAGAATTCTTGCAGGAAAGGAGATATGAAGCATCATCGAATGCGCGGTTGTGTAGGTTAACCTGCGTGCGTAAAACTTCCGATCAGTATATTTAAAAGGTGATTGCTGGATAATTTATCGCCATAGTGAGACAATCTCATTAAGAGGCCTGTCACTTTAGCGCAAATACTTTACAAATTAGATCGCGAAGCGAAATAATTTAACTGGAATAGCAGCTTATTGGAGTAGATTTTGATGCATATGGGATGTTTAGGATGTAAAAATAGGGTTTGGGTATTAATTTAATATTGTGGGGATGTTAAATTAGTTTGTGTTTGGTAAAAAATGGTAGTTGGCCATTTATGATCTAAATTTAAGGTAATTTAGAAGGAATTAGTGTGATGTGGATAAAAATAGCAGGATACAGGTAGCTTTTATGAAGATTTCTATAAGAAATCTTCAATATTTCCTTTTCCTTCACGAATAACTTCGAATTCTCCGCCGGTACAGTCGATCACTGTTGATGCTTCGTTATCTCCGAAGCCTCCATCAATCACTAAATCAACCAGGTTCTCGTATTTCTCATGGATCAATTCAGGATCGGTTGAGTATTCAATTACATCGTCATCATCTTTAATAGAGGTAGATAAAATCGGATTACCCAGTTCTTTTACAATGCACCTGGCAATATTGTTATCCGGCACACGGATACCTACAGTTTTTTTATTAGAACTTAATAATTTTGGGACATTGTTATTGGCATCGAAAATAAAAGTAAACGGACCTGGAAGTGCTTTTTTTAATACCCTGAAAGTGGTATTATCAATGGGTTTAATGTAATCTGAAATGTGCTTTAAATCATGGCAGATAAACGAAAAGTTAGCCTTCTCTGGTTTAATGCCACGGATACGGGCAATTTTTTCGATGGCTTTAGGATTGGTAATGTCGCAGCCTAATCCATAAATGGTATCAGTAGGATAAATGATTATTCCTCCTTTTTTTAATACCTCTACCACCTGTTGAATGGCTTTATCGTTTGGGTTCTCTGGATAGATTTTAATAAGCATAGCGTAAAAATAACAATTTAATGGTGTTGGTTGTTTAATATTCTTAATCTTTGCATCACAAAACATACATTAATCTATTATTATGAGGAAAGCTTTCGTGGCGATCGCCGCATTTTTAATCGCCCTTACCATTATGCTGGGCTTGTATCATCCATTTTTATGGTGGACATTCCTCTTCACTGGTCCTTTTGTAATTCTCGGTGTTTACGATTTATACCAACCCAAACACAGCATTGTGCGTAATTACCCTGTATTTGGGCGCTTACGTTATTTTATGGAAGAGTTGAGGCCGAAAGTTTACCAGTATTTTGTAGAAAGTGATACCAATGGTACTCCATATAGCCGGTTAAACCGTTCTTTAATTTATCAGCGTGCCAAAACCGATAATGATACCATTCCTTTTGGAACGCAGCTGAATGTTTATGAAAATGGATACGAATGGCTGAGCCATAGTATTGCCGCCATTTCTCACCACGAATTGAATTTAGATCCGAGGGTATTAATTGGCGGACCAGGTTGTTCAAAGCCCTATTCTGCCAGTATCTATAATATTTCTGCTATGAGTTTTGGATCATTAAGTCAGAATGCTATTCTTGCCTTAAACGGTGGCGCAAAAATGGGAAACTTTGCCCATAACACCGGCGAAGGGGGGATAAGCGATTATCACCGTAAACCAGGTGGCGATTTGATCTGGCAAATTGGAACAGGTTACTTTGGTTGCCGAAATGATGACGGAACTTTTAATTACGAAGCTTATGGCGAACGTGCAAAGTCCGATCAGGTTAAAATGATTGAAATCAAATTATCACAAGGTGCTAAGCCTGGTCACGGCGGGATGCTTCCTGCCAAGAAAGTTACCGCTGAGGTGGCGCGGATTCGTTTAGTGCCCGAAGGAAAAGATGTGTTATCTCCGCCAGCCCATTCTGCATTTAATACCCCGATTGGTTTATTGGATTTTGTGAAGAAACTGCGTGATTTATCTGGCGGAAAGCCTGTGGGTTTCAAGTTATGTATCGGGCGCAAGAGTGAGTTTTATGCCATTTGCAAAGCGATGATTGAAACAGGAATCTATCCTGATTTTATTACGGTTGATGGGGGAGAAGGCGGAACGGGTGCTGCGCCGCAAGAGTTTTCTAATTCTGTAGGGATGCCGCTGCGTGAAGGCGTTGCCTTTGTATATGATGTACTAAATGGTTTCGATCTTAAAAAACACATCAAAATCATCGCCTCGGGTAAGGTGGCTACTGGTTTTGATTTGGTGAAAAATATTGCTTTGGGAGCCGATTTATGTAATGCAGCCCGCGGAATGATGTTCGCATTAGGCTGTATCCAGGCGCTTGAATGCAATAGCAATACCTGCCCAACGGGAGTTGCTACACAAGATCAGAGTTTGATGAAAGGTTTAGTAGTTGAAGACAAAACCGTTCGGGTTAAAAATTTCCATAACCTTACCGTTGCCAGCGCAGTAGAATTGCTTGGCGCTGCGGGTTTGCGGGAGCCGCATCAATTAAGCAGGGCATATATTAATCGCAGGGTGAGCTCTAGCGTGATGCAGTCTTATTTGGAAAGCTTCCCTTACATTCCTGCCGGAAGTTTATTACAAACGCCGTATCCAACTCGTTTTGAATTGGGAATGGCTTTGAGTTCTGCTGCAAGTTTTGCACCAACAGATTACAAAGTATCTGCAATTGATTATCAACACGCTAATCCATATAGCGATACCATGCACGACGACGGGATTTAACTTACTCGTGTGATAATAATACAGCCCTGGAAGTTGAAAGATTTACAGGGCTTTCTTTATGGTAAAAATTTTCAATTTGTTAGGAATGGGGTGTTAAAGCGTTCATAATTTGAACCGATTAACAAATACTTCGCTTTCGCCGCTGCGCTGGCTTGCCTCGGCTGGCCGCCGAAGGGCTATCTTCTTTTTCTTGGCAAGAATAAGCAAACCGAGCTTTTCTGCGAGCATTATGAATGCCGATAAAACATAAATAAATTATGAATACCTCAAGGCTTGGAACTGATGTCGGATAAAATCGTTAAAGCTTTTTTCGGCAGCACAAGCACCCGATGAAGAATCGGGAGAGAACGCGCTGCCTTGTGTAGCGGTGGTTTGAAAGTTTGTGGTTGAAGCTCTAAACGTTTTCTCCTTCCATCATCTCCTAGGCCTGAGAGCAGGGTGGTCATGGCGAGGTGGCCATAGCAGAATGTCGATCGCTGTGCGGTTGTGATTCCCCTCCATTGAAGGAGTGCCCAAAGGGCAGGGTGGTTTTTGAACTGTATGGCCTAACAGTTAGTGACTCTTCAGACAACATTATTATACCTCTATATGCAACCTTGCCTCTGTTAGCCGCCGAAGGACTCGTTTTTACTTTTTATCGCTAACGCAAAAAGCCGTTCGGATTTATTCGAACGGCTATATTTATACTTTGAACTTATACCTTTCGGCTTTCAGCTTTCAGCTTTGAGCTTTCAGCTTTGGGCTTTCAGCTTAGACTAAAATTCTGCGTTTTTAGGGAAACGTGGAAATGCAATCACATCGCGGATGTTAGTCATGCCGGTTACGAACAATACCAAACGTTCAAAACCTAAGCCGAAACCTGCGTGCGGTGCTGTTCCGAAACGACGTGTATCTAAATACCACCAAAGCTCATCTTGTGGAATGTTTAAATCTTCCATGCGTTTGGTTAAGCGATCTAAACGCTCCTCACGTTGAGAGCCACCAATCATCTCGCCAATCCCAGGGAATAGAATGTCCATTGCGGCAACAGTTTGTCTGCCTTCAGCATCTGGTTCATTTTGGCGCATATAGAATGATTTGATATCTGCCGGATAATCTGTTAAAATTACTGGCTTTTTAAAGTGTTTTTCTACTAAGAAACGTTCGTGTTCGCTTTGTAAATCTGCTCCCCACTCATCAATTAAATATTTAAACTGTTTTTTCTGGTTAGGTTTAGACGACTTTAAAATTCTGATCGCTTCCGTGTAGGTAAGGCGCTCAAAATCATTCGCCAGGCAGAAATCCAATTTCTCTAACAAGGTGAATTCACTTCGTTCGTTTTGTGGTTTCTGTTTGTCTTCTTCAGCTAAACGGCTGTTTAAGAATTCCAATTCATCTTTGCAGTTGTCTAAAGCATATTTGATTACATACTTCATCATGTCTTCTGCAAGTTGCATGTTATCTTCCAGGTCTGCGAAAGCAAATTCTGGTTCAACCATCCAAAACTCAGCCAGGTGACGCGTAGTATTAGAGTTTTCGGCCCTGAATGTTGGTCCGAATGTATAAATCTTTCCAAATGCCATTGCCGCCAACTCGCCTTCTAACTGTCCGGAAACCGTTAAATTGGTTGCCCGTGCGAAGAAATCCTGAGAGAAATCTACTTTTCCATCTTCGGTACGTGGTGTATTGTCGAAATCTAAAGTAGTTACTTTGAACATTTCACCAGCACCCTCTGCATCACTCGCGGTAATTACCGGGGTGTGCATGTAAACGAAACCACGCTCATTATAAAACTGATGAATAGCGAAGGCCAGGGCATGACGAACTTTAAAAACAGCATTGAAAGTGTTTGTCCGGAAACGTAAGTGAGCAATTTCGCGTAAAAATTCTAAACTGTGTTTTTTAGGCTGTAAAGGGAACTTTTCGGGATCGCTATCACCTAAAATTTCTACTGCAGTTGCTTTAATTTCTACGGTTTGACCTTTGCCTAGAGATTCTACTAAACTTCCCGTTGCGGAGATAGCAGCACCAGTGGTGATTCTTTTCAACAGCTCATCTGGTAAATTATTAAAATCGATCACTACCTGGATATTGCTCATGCAACTTCCATCATTTAAAGCGATAAACTGATTATTGCGGAAAGTTCTTACCCATCCCATAACCGTTACTTCTGTGCCAAATGCAGTCGATTTTAATAAATCTTTAATTTGCTGTCTCTTAATCATATTGTTATTTGTAAAAGGCGCAAATTTAGGAAAAAAAATGTATCAGATAACAATTAGCACTTTGTAGTTTTCATTTTTCGAAAACTTATAAGTGATAACATAACAATGGGTTTTGGCTTTAACAGAAATAGATCGCTACTTTAAAACCAATGGTAGTGGGATAGATAGGGAGAATTGCTAATTTTTTCTATTAATTATAGGTATTTCTCGTATAAATTGATTAAGCTTCTAATCAAATGATTTAGATGAGCAATTTTCATAGATAAACCCTAGATAATTATTGATTATCATTCCAATATTCTAATTTAATTACCCATAACTATCGAATTTATACTCTGAATATCAATTTTTATTGATTTTTTTCGAAAAACATAAATTTTAATTGTGATTTTTATCATTTAAAATGAGTTTAATTGATTGATTTATGAATAATATTATAATTAAATCCATTTTATTTGAATAATCTATCTTTTTCTTACGAAAAATGGTTGCTTTTATCGTGTAAAATTGTACTTTTGTAATGCTCGTTAATTATTATTATATATTTGGTTTAAAAAAAGCGCTGGCAACGGCGCTTTTTTTACAGTTTTCACAGACTTATTCATAATCAACATAAACTAAACAACCTAAACTAAAAGAAGCTTCCCTGGTATAACCTTGGAAGCTTTCTTTTTTTATAGGAAATTTAAAAAGGGAACGCTCAAAGTGATTTGATCGTTAATCTATTGGAGCATCGTATTAAATCCGGCTAGTTGTACAAAATAATATGCTTACAATTATTCATACGCCAATTTCTAGTTCACTGGCTTAATGGATTTGCTTGGTTAAAAAATCTCATCCTTGAAGAAACAAAAAAAGCTACCTCGATTTTCATCAAGATAGCTTTCAATATATGTTTTGTTAGTGATTAACTAGTCTTCAGAATAGGTGATGTCATTAACATGTTTGTCAATTTCCCATCTTCCTGTTCCTTCTTCGCCAATTACTTCGAATAATTCTAATGCACGACGAGCTTTATATTCTTCTTCACGTTGTTCTTTCAAGAACCAGTTTAGGAATTCCATAGTCACAAAATCTTGTTCTTTCAAACACCTAGAAGCTAAATTTTTAAAGCTTTGTGTAATTGCGATTTCAGCCTCTAAAGCATCTTCAAATACTTCTCTAAAACCTGCGAAGTCTGATTTAATACCTGTTACTTCTGGAGAAATAGCATTTCCACCCATATCTAACACGTATTTGAATAATTTCAATTGGTGCACTCGCTCTTCTTCAGATTGTTTCGTAAAATAATCTGCTGAAAAGTCGTAACCGTTTTGATTACACCAAGATGCCATTGATAAATATATTGATGAGGAATGTGCCTCTTTTTTAATCTGCTGATTTAAAAGTGTTTCGATATCCTGAGATATTAAACATTTAATACGCATTAAATCTTTCATAGTTTCTGTGCTTTAATAACAATACAAATGTAACATCAATTTGTTCGCTTTTGTAAATTATTTGCTATATGAAATTAGTCTAAATTGCTGATAAGTAGGTATTTATAATGAGTTTAAATAAGAAGAGTGAGAAATAGATGGGAAATAGGAAATGGGAATAGGAAGTAGAGAGGAGTGGGATTTAGAAGATAATAGTGAATAGGTAATGGAGAATAGGAAATAGAAATAACGAGGAAATAGGAAATAGAAAGAAGTGAGATTTATAAAAAAAGGGGCAATAGGTAGTGAGGAATAGCTAGGAATGAAAATTTTCGTAATTAAATACGCGAACGAAAAGACCGATAAGTTGGTCTATTGTGTTGAGCTTTGATTTCGCGGTACCAAAAAACTAGTAAACTAGCCTGAACAGACAATCGTTAACCATATGGTTTAAGTTAAACATGGTAAAAGTTCCTTGTAGTAAATCTTTTAAGGAAACAATTTCCAGTACACTTAATAAGTAAATATGTTCACAGCCGTTAAAGGTAACCAATTCGAAATCGGCTCTTTGCGTATTTAGCAATAGTGCTTCGATGTCAATCTCTTCAACAACTTTCTTTAATTTTTGAAGTGATAGGCAATTGTAGCGGGCAAACTTACCGCCGAAATCAACATAAAAGCAGTTTAATTTATCAGATTGATAAACAGCACCTTCTTTGTTTGAGAAAACATTAATTAGTTCATTGATATCAACACACGCTTTTTCCATCAGGAACAAAAATTGGCATTATTTAGATTAAATACAAATAAAATTTGAAAATAATTTTTTAATGTCCTACAGATGAGAATTGAAATGATCAGATAGTTAATCCGTAATTTCAAACACCATATGGTAATATTCACCACCCATAAAGGTTTTTTCATTCTTGATTCTGAATCCTATATTTTGATAGAGCTTTAAGGCTCTTGGATTATTAAGTTCTACCAGAAGACCAACATAACGTTGATTCAGTTTTTTCGCCCATTTAATTGCCTGAAGAATTAATTGCTTTCCAATACCTTTCCCTTGTGCTTCGGGCTTAACACTCACTGTATCAATATAGAATTCTCCGCTTTCCGTTTCTTGCTCTGAACTTAAGTTTAAACTGTTGCTGATATTTAAGTATTTTAGAAAAGGCTCACGGAGCGCCGCGAGCTTAGCACCATCGTAGGCATTGATACTGCCGAGGATGGTTTCATCTTCCACATAAACTAAGGTATTTTCGAAACTATACTGATTTTCTTTTAATTTAAAAAGGTGTTGAAATAAGCTGTTTATCGCTTCAGGGTCGTCCACATGGGCAAACTTCGCGGCCAGATCACCCATGGCCTGTATAATCAGCGGCACAACATTCTCCGCATCAGAAGGTATTGCTTCACGAATCATCTTACAAATCGCTTAACTTAAATGTTTCCGCTACTCGAATCCCTTTTTCCGTACGTTGAAGCGTGCAGCATTCATTAACAGGATCATGTTCCAGGTATAAGACATAATTTTTATCAACAGCTTCTTCCAGGAATGCCTGTTTTTCTGTTAACGTTTTTAACGGAAACATATCATACGCCATTACATAGGGGAGGGGTAAATGACCGACAGACGGCAAAAGATCTGCCATATATACCAGTGTTTTGTCCTTATATTTGATTTTAGGAAGCATCATTGCATCTGTATGGCCGTAAGCAAAACTGATGTTGATGTTATTTTGCCATTCCAGGTTTTCCACCTCATCTATAAATTTGAGTTGTCCACTTTCTTGAATAGGTAAGATGTTTTCTTTTAAGAAGGATGCTTTCTCCCTTGCATTAGGTTCTACTGCCCATTGCCAATGCCTTTCATTACTCCAATAGGTGGCATTTTTAAAAGTAGGACTTAACTTATCCTGCGTTCTAACCACCGCACCACCAACGTGATCGAAATGTAAATGTGTTAAGAATACATCTGTTACATCGGCTAAACTGAAGCCTAAGCTACCTAACGAGTTTTCCATCGAGTCATCGCCATGAAGGTAGTAATGACTAAAAAATTTTTCATCCTGCTTGTTTCCGATACCGGTATCAATCAATATCAATTTATTTCCATCTTCAACCAGGAGACAACGCATCGCCCAGGTACAAAGGTTATTCACATCAGCTGGATTTGTTTTTTGCCAGATGGCTTTAGGTACAACGCCAAACATAGCGCCGCCATCTAATTTGAAAAGGCCTGTATTGATGGTATGGAGTTTCATGTAAGTAGGTTAAGAGTAGTTAGTATATAGTATTTAGTATAAAGTATATAGTATTGAGTATATAGTATAAAGTACCAAGTATAACTTTGCAAGTTATAAAAATACAAAAAACCCTTTAGCACTAACTAAAGGGTTTTCGTGTTTTCACTAAAGACTAAAGACTAAAGACTAAAGACTAAACACTAAAGACTTATAGATGGATCACTTCTCCGTATGCATCAGCAGCAGCTTCCATAATGGCCTCGCTCATGGTTGGGTGTGGGTGAACAGATTTAATCATTTCATGTCCGGTTGTTTCCAGTTTACGTGCAACAACGATTTCTGCAATCATTTCAGTAACATTTGCACCGATCATGTGTGCACCTAGTAATTCGCCATATTTAGCATCGAAGATCAACTTTACGAAACCATCTTTTGCACCGGCAGCACTTGCTTTACCTGAAGCAGAGAATGGAAACTTACCAATTTTTAGTTCGTAACCAGCGGCTTTTGCTGCTTTTTCTGTATAACCAACTGAAGCAATTTCTGGCGTGCAATAGGTACATCCAGGGATATTATTGTAATCTAAAGGTTCAGCATGCTGACCAGCGATTTTTTCTACACAAATAATACCTTCTGCAGAGGCTACGTGAGCAAGGGCTTGTCCGCTTACTACATCGCCAATGGCATAATAGCCTTTCACAGAAGTGTTGTAAAACTCATCCGTAACAATCTTGCCTTTTTCGGTTTTGATACCTGTTTCTTCCAGGCCAATGTTTTCAATATTAGCCACAATACCTGCTGCTGAAAGAACGATATCCGCTTCGATGGTTTGCATACCCGAAGCCGTTTTAACAGAAACCTTGCAGCCAGCACCTGCAGTATCAACAGCCTCAACACTTGCTGAAGTCATGACATCGATTCCTACTTTTTTCAAGCTACGCAACAATTGTTTAGAAACGTCTTCATCCTCTACCGGAACAACGTTATCCATAAACTCAACGATGGTTACTTTCGTTCCCATTGTGGCATAGAAATAAGCGAATTCAACACCAATAGCGCCAGAACCCACTACTACCATGCTTTTTGGCTGCTCTGGAAGAACCATTGCCTGACGATAACCGATGATTTTTTTGCCATCTTGTTTCAGATTTGGAAGCTCTCTTGAGCGTGCGCCTGTAGCAATGATGATATTTTTAGCAGATAATTCCTTTTGAGAACCATCAGCGCCTTTAACATCCAATTTGTTGCCAGGTTTTACTTTACCAGTGCCCATGATCACATCGATCTTGTTTTTCTTCATCAGAAACTGAACACCTTTACTCATGCCATCTGCAACGCCACGACTACGTTTTACCACAGCAGCAAAGTCTGCAGTAGCTTCGGCGGTAGTGATGCCATATTCAGCAGCATGATTAATATATTCGAAAACCTGAGCACTTTTTAAAAGGGCCTTTGTAGGGATACAACCCCAATTTAAACAAATACCACCAAGTGATTCGCGTTCTACAATTGCAACTTTAAGTCCCAATTGAGAAGCCCTGATTGCAGCTACATAGCCACCTGGGCCGCTGCCTAAAACAATAACATCGTAATTCATCTGTTTCTTTTTGTTTTTTTATATCTGTCAGATGGAGCTTACCATAATTAAAACATCGTTTCTTTTAGATTAATTACGATTTAATTATGGATGGTTCATATCTATTATAAAGACATTTGCTTTTAAATGTTTTTTACTTATTCCTGTAATCTTCTGGTGAAGGAGTCTCTGCCAAGAGCAGATTAATCTCGTCTCTGCATTTATTGTTTCGACATTACATCTGCTGAGTGCTTATAACTTTTCAGCAAAGCCAAAACTAAAAAAAAAATGTTAATTGAAACATTGATTATTTCGATAGTAGTGTAAAATCTATAAATATTACAAATGGCGGCAGCTTAAAGACCTGGAGCAAAAAATCATATTGTTTGGTAAAACCGCGAGAGGGCTTAAGAAAATTTGCTGTTCTTGATATAACAATACAACTTATACTTGATTTAGCATCTCTAAACAATATTTTACTAAACAAACATATCAAAAGGTTATAATTTGTTTTTTATAAAGAATCCAATATTGTTAGTCGTTATAATTTTAAATATTTTACTTGATTTGAGATTACTGTGAATTAATTTTAATGTTTCCGTGGTTTTTTTAGAAATAATTTAACTCAACAATTAATACTTTGATAAACTGAATGTTAATATGTTAAAAACAAGGTTAAATTGTTGAAAAGTTTTGAGATTGTTAATGATAATTTAACATTGGATGTTAAAATGTGTTAAATTTTAATCCCTACATTTGCAGCAATATAATTCCCCCTAATTATTATTCAACAACAAACAACATTTAGAAAACAAAGTATGAAGAAATCTTTACTTTTAAGATTAGTATTCGTTATTGTTGCCATCGTAGGTTTATCTTTTAGTGCAATCGCACAGGTAACTACTTCCTCAATGACAGGAACAATCAAAGATGACAAAGGCGCTTTACCCGGTGCCAGTGTCAAAGCTACTCACACACCTACGGGTTCTGTTTACACAGTATCAACAAATGCTGATGGAAGATTCACCATTGGTGGTATGCGAGTTGGAGGACCTTACACTGTCGAAATCAGTTTTGTAGGTTACAAGCCGGCTCGATTAACAGACATTTATTTAAAGTTAGGTGAACCATATTTGCTTAATTTAGTATTAGTTGATAACAGTTCAACATTGGCTGAGGTAAAGGTTGTTGGGCAGAGCTCAAATAGTATTTTAAATTCCAATAGAAATGGCACTTCTACTGTCATAGGCAAACAACAAATTCAAAATTTACCGACTATTAGCCGTAGTGTAAATGATTTAACCCGTTTAACGCCACAAGCAAATGGTACATCTATAGGTGGTGGTAACTATCGTTCTAATAATTTCACAGTAGATGGTGCTAATTTTAATAATCAGTTTGGAATTGGACAGAACATCCCGGCGGGTGGTTCACCAATTTCGATTGATGCATTAGAACAAATTTCAATTAATGTTACGCCATTTGATGTTCGTCAAACAGGTTTTACAGGTGGATCTGTTACCGCTGTTACTCGTTCTGGTACGAATACTTTCTCTGGTAATGCATTTTATACGATGAGAACTGAAGATAATCAGGGCAAAAGAATTGGCGATACTTACAGAATTCCAAGTTTACAACCACTCGATGAGAAAAACTATGGCTTTAGCTTGGGTGGCCCCATCATTAAAGATAAATTATTCTTCTTTGTAAATTACGAGAAAAAACATACAATTGAAGCCGGAACGCAACGTTTAGCCTCAAATTCAGGGCTCCCATATTCTCCTGCTAATCCCAATGTTGTCCAGGCAAGTGAAACATTTTTAAATGATGTTTCGTCCTACTTAAACAATCGTTACGGTTATCAAACGGGACCTTATCAAGGTTATCAGAATGTTAGTGATAATGAAAAAATGTTTGCTCGTTTAGATTGGAATATCAATAAGAATCACCGCTTCAGTGTTCGTTACAACCAAGTAGAAAGTCAAACTCCGTCATTTGCAAGTACATCAGTTACCAATTCAGGTGTGACAGGTACATTGGCATATAATAATCTTAGATCAGGGACCGCTCGTAATGCAGGTATGCCTTTCTATAATTCTAATTATTATCAAGCTGCAAATTTATATTCAGCAGTAGCTGAGTTAAACTCTAACTTTGGCAGTAAGGTTACTAATGTGGCGCGTGTTACCTATTCTCACCAAAATGATCCAAGAAATTCTGATAGTGCTGAATTTCCATTAGTTGATATTTTAGATGGTACACAAACAGCTGCCAATGCAGGTAATGTATTGACTACTTTTGGTTATGAGCCATTTACTTTTGGGAATTTACGTGATGTAAAAGGTTACACTTACAGTGATGATTTAAGCATTGCATTAGGTAAACATAACATCACTTTAGGATTACAAGCTGAATTTAGTACAACTAAAAATGGTTTCCAACGTTTCGGAACAGGTTTCTATACTTTTAGGTCTTGGGATGATTTCGTTAATAACAGAGCACCATTACAGTACTCAGTTACCTATCCTTTGACAGCTGACGGATCTCAAGCGTTCCCAAGCTTTAAATTTGCTCAGTATTCTGCTTATCTTCAAGATGAATTTAATGTTACTGATCGTTTAAAATTAACAGCTGGTTTACGTATAGAACAAGCTACTTATCCGGATGCATCAGAGATTCAGACACATCCTCTTGTAGCTGCACAAACATTTGCAAATGGAAGAAAAGTAGATACTGGTGTGTTACCGGGTAATACGCTATCTTATTCTCCTCGTTTCGGATTTAACTGGGATGTAATTGGTGATCGTTCATTGCAAGTTCGTGGTGGTACTGGTATTTTTACTGGTCGTGTACCTTTTGTATGGGTAGTTTCTCAATCTAGTGATGCAGGGTTGCTACAGTATCTACAAGTATATTCAGGTAATAATGTGCCTTTATTCAATCCAAGCACTGCCCCTAACTTGTTAACAGCTACTAAACCGCCTGCTGGCACTTCTATCCCCGGAACAATTAGCATAATGTCTCCTGATTTAAAATTCCCTCAGACCTGGAAATCGAGTTTAGCTATTGATGCAAAATTACCTTTAGGCATCGTTGGTACACTAGAAGGGATTTATGGTAAAGATTTAAGAGTAGCTGTTGCTAAAAACGTTAATTTAGAAAATCCGATTAATCTTGGAATTTCTGGTTATCCAGATACCAGACCAATGTTTCCTAATTCGGTTGCTGGCAGACAAGTTGTGGATATCAATTCCGCAGGGTTACCAACTGCTAATGGTAGTGGTTTATTAAATGTTACAGAGATGACTAATGCTAAAGGCGGCTATAACTGGCAACTAACTGCACAATTAACAAAACAATTTAATAGCGGAGTTTCTGCAATGGTTGCATATACACGTTCTGACCAAAGAAATTATGGTGATGGCGGCGGAGATCAATTAGGAAATTTATGGTCAATCCCACCAACGTCTGGAAACCCAAATGATCCAACTTTAAGTTATTCCAATAATTTAAACCCTGATCGTATTATTGCTAGCGTATCTTATCGTAAAGAGTTCCTTAAGAATCTAGCAACTAATGTTTCTGTTTTCTATGAAGGCGCTCAACAAGGTAGATTTTCATATACTTATGGAGCTGATTTCAATCGTGATGGTGTAAATGGTAATGATTTAATGTACATCCCAAGAAATGCGAGTGAAATTGACTTTATAGCTCAAAACGTAACGCAAAGTAATGGAACAGTTAGAACTTACAGTGCTCAGGAACAAAGTCAGATCTTCGAATCTTATATCGCTCAAGACAAATATTTAAGCGAACACAGAGGAGAATATGCCAAACGTAATGCGGCAACTTTGCCTTGGAGACATCAGTTTGATTTAAGATTGACACAGGAAGTTTTCAAAAATTACGGAAAAACTAAGAACTCGTTCCAGTTTTCTGTTGATATATTCAATTTTGGAAACTTATTAAATCGAAAATGGGGGAATAGAAACTTTGTAAATAGTACATCTGTTTTAGTTCCAACAAATTCTACACAAGTTAACAATACAACAAAACCTACTTTTAGATTAAATACAGCAGGTGGTGATGTAATTCGTGATACTTTTGGTACTACTCAAACAATTCTATCAACATATTACATGCAATTTGGTGTTCGTTATAACTTTAACTAATACTTAATTCAGAACATAGTTTTTAAAGCCTCCGATGAAACTCGGAGGCTTTTTGTTTTGTTAAAAAAAATAAAAATACGCTGATGTCTATTCTATAGGGAGTATTTCGTGTAATGAAATGACTACTTCGTGTAAAAAAATAACTGTTTTGATAAACGGTGGTTATTTTTAATTAGGAAAACAAAAAACTATTATGAAAAACACGCTCTCTTCTTTGAAACATCCCTTGTTTCATAATTAGAATACTTTATGTCATTTAAATAAATAATTCACCCCACCTTAATTCTAATTGAAATACTCGTCTGAGTCTTATGTGCTTTTATAATAGATAGAATGTTGATTATTGATAAACTTTAACACTTAAAACATTTAACATGAAAAAAATCTATTGTGCTTGCTTTGCGCTTATTATAATTTTTAACTCCTGTAAAAAAGATCAGATTACTGTTGAAAATAAAATTGAAATATCTAGCGATGTTGTTAAAAAACTAAAAGCCGCAGGTTTTGATACAAGTGAAGGATTAACTAAAATTAAGGATGGTTACTTGGTTGAATATGATATCTTCATTCCTGAAGAAGATTTAGAAAACCTTTCGAAAAATAATTCTATAAAAATTCCCATTAGTCTAAAAAGTTCCAACCTCAAACTTCAGAGTAAAGATCCAATAAGTCACTATCGAACCAATAATCAATTAGTTACTTCAGTTCTTTCCAAAAGAGATATTAAAGTTTTTATAGATCCTGCGTTTGGAACATACATGAAGAGCGCATTAGATGAAGCATTACAAAGGTATAATAATTTAGATTTAACTATTACTTTCAGTAGAGCTGATAATTCTTCATCATCAGATATTAATGTTTGGATGGTAACAAATAAATCATATCTCATGTCTGCTGGTTTTCCTTACGGTAATGGCGATCCTTATGATGAAATTTTAGTAAACGTTGATTATTTTACACCTACTAACACAAGACCTGATGCCGCCAGTTCTTTTGCACATGAAATAGGTCACTGTATAGGTTTTAGACATAATGACTACATGAATAGAACTTTTAGCTGTAGGAATGGTGCTGGAAGTGAAGGAAGTGGTTCTGTTGGAGACATATATATTCCAGGAACAACATCCGACCCTAATGCGAATTCATGGATGTTAGCATGTTCAGATAATCAAAATAGACCGTTTACATCCGATGATATACTAGCGTTAAAATATTTATTCTCAATAAGAAAAAATATATATGTGAAAAGCATAATGACATTAATCAGTGATGATAGTCATACTGTTGGATGTTGTGATGATCGTTCTCTTGCGTCATGGAATGTCAGGGCTGAATTTTATCAAGATGCTGCATTTACGATACCTTACACCACTGCAAATTATTTTGTTTTAAACACTTATAATGGACCTACAACTGTTTTTCAACCTATGCTGGTTGTTGATGGAGTAACATTTTTAGATTTAGGTGTTTATTCTCAAGATATTTATTATTCATATGGTACAGAGGTCTCAAATAATAGTACGGGCTATCAAGTAGCCGCATTTTCTGGTTATTGGATGCCATAAATACTGCAAAGTCATTTTGCTTAAGTTTATGGCTTTGTTAGGAATAAGCAGAACTTTTGTTAAAACATATTTATTTATGAATTTGCCCATTTAAAATTAAGAATAACCTAAAAAGCTTCCAACTGGAAGCTTTTTAGGTTTAATAGATGTTTATTTATTGATAAGTTACCCCATTCTTAAACAATTCATTCAATAGCCCTGCTAAACGAATTCCACCCATTTCTATCCTCTTATTCACAATGCCAATATGTGATTGATAATAGGCTTCGTCTAATTTGTTATTCTGTGCCACTTCTTCATAAAGTTTTGAACTGATTTTATAACTTTCAAACAACCAATCTATAGGAGCAGCCCTTTGCCACTTCCTGATTTTTGATTTACCAGCATCATCTTTTTCCGAAAGTTGCAAAATGCTTAGGCCTTGATGATCCAACAACCGACTATCCCAAAGGGAATGGAGGTTCGTGCCCTTTCCATCAAACTGTACCTGGATCGTATTTCCACCTTTATCTTCAGCTCTGCTTACATGCATGGGTTGGTGCGCATCTCCAACCAAATGGACTATGAATTTAAGTGCTACGATTTTTTGGGTTTTCGTTGCCGCTGAATCTTTGATAATTGCTTTATTTAATGCCAATGCTGTTAAGAGATTTTCATTCTTAAGCGATTGTATTGAATCCTTGAATTCCCTTTTGCTTAAACCTAAAGGAAGATTTACAAAATGCCAGCCCGCTGTGTGCTTATATTCTGATTGGTTCCGAACTTCATCTGCCCATGATGCCACATCAACTAAGCTTTCGTTGCCTAAAAGTGCTTTGATAGCTGTTTTAGCCTCCGGAGTTAGGTGATTCTCTGCAATGGTAGCCACGGTTTTATGGCCGAAAAATCCCCAGGAGCCAAAGAGGAACACACAGCCAATCAACATCAATGCAATAGTTATTCTTTTCATGCTGCGAAGATATTAATCTGACTTCAATTGTATTTCATGCTTTTTAAATATTACAATTGGTAGCAAAAGAAAACGGGCTTTGAAATACTTCTCAAAGCCCATTTATTAAATATATACAATGACTTAAAGATATACGAAGCTGCCTTTTTCGCTTTCAATAGTCACTTGTTTTTGATTGCCTCTTTCTACACGGCCAATAACCTTTGCATCAATATTAAAGCTTTTAGATATTTCAATAATTATTTCTGCAGTCACCAAGGCTGTTTTAAAAGTAATGCAAATTTCTATGATCGTAAATTAGTTGCTATTCTGAAGTAGTCTGAACCAAACATAATTTTGATATATCCATATATCCATATATATAGATATATTTGTATAAAACTCGACATCATGACAATTGCGACGATACAGATACCGGATAAGAAAGCAACTTTAGTAAAACAATTACTTAAAGAATTGGGAGTTAAGATTATGGATGAAAAAACTGAAAAAAGCCCCTATAATCCCGAATTCATAACTAAGATTAAAAAGGCTGATGAAGAAATTAAGCATGGACAGACTAAAAAGATTCCTGTAAAAGATTTATGGAAATAGAATATACCGAACAAGCGCAAGACGATTTGAAATTTTGGAAAAAATCAGGGAATAAATCTGTTCAAAATAAAATCGTTAAACTCTTGGACGCTATATTAGAAAATCCATATGAAGGTATTGGCAAACCTGAGGCTTTAAAACATGAACTAACAGGGAAATGGTCAAGACGAATAACGGCTGAAAATAGAATCATTTATGTTGTTATTGATTCTACAATTTTTATTCAATCATTAAAAGGCCATTATTTATTCTAGCCATTTAATTGTAGATAAATATCCCTTTTTCGCTTTCAATAGTAACTTGTTTCTGGTTCCCTTTTTCTACACGGCCAATAATTTGTGCGTCAATATTAAAGCTTTTTGAAATTTCAATAATACTTTCTGCGATTTCCTGTGGCACATAAAGCTCCATTCTATGACCCATATTAAAAACCTTATACATCTCTTTCCAGTCTGTTCCTGATTCTTCCTGAATCAATTTGAACAGCGGAGGCACCGGAAACAAATTATCTTTAATGACATGGATATCGTCATTGATGAAGTGCAATACTTTAGTTTGTGCACCGCCACTACAATGTACAATACCATTTATCTGATCGCGATAGCTTTCCAGAATCTTCTTAATTACCGGAGCGTAGGTTCGGGTAGGTGATAAGACCAGTTTTCCAGCAGTGATTTTACCAAAGCCCTCTATTTCAACTTCGTCTGTTAGTTGCTTCTGACCAGAAAAAACGAGATCAAAAGGAACTGCCGGATCGAAGCTTTCCGGATACTGGTTTGCTACTGATTTTTCAAAAACGTCATGACGTGCTGAAGTAAGTCCGTTGGAACCCATTCCACCATTATATTCAGTTTCGTATGTGGCTTGCCCGTAAGAAGCCAGAGCTACAATTACATCACCAGGTTTAATGTTATCATTGCTGATTACGTCTTCACGTTTCATTCTGCACGTCACGGTAGAATCTACAATGATGGTGCGAACCAAATCGCCTACATCTGCTGTTTCCCCACCAGTAGAGTAAATAGAAATTCCTTGTTCACGGAGATCAGCGAGAATTTCTTCTGTGCCGTTGATTACAGCTGCGATTACTTCACCAGGGATTAAGTTTTTATTCCGACCGATGGTTGAAGATAGCAGAATGTTATCCGTAGCACCAACACAGATTAAATCATCCAGATTCATAATAATGGCATCTTGAGCAATGCCTTTCCAGATGGAAACATCACCGGTTTCCTTCCAATACACATAAGCTAAGGAAGATTTTGTACCTGCTCCATCGGCATGCATGACATTACAGTATGCTTCATCACCGCCCAGGATATCGGGAATTATTTTGCAAAATGCTTTAGGGAAAATTCCTTTGTCGATATTTTTGATGGCATTATGCACATCTTCTTTGGAGGCGGAAACGCCACGTTGATTGTACCTGTTATCACTCATGTTGGCGCAAAGATAAGCGAAAAAGTTCGGAGTGAGAAGGCTGATCTTAGAAGTTTTGAAGGAAACAGGAAACGGAGAATGGTTGATAGGAAATGGGGAATAGAGAATGGAGAATCGGAAATAGAGAAATGAGAATAGGAAATGGGGAATTGAGAATTGAGAATAGGAAATAGATAATGGTTGAATAGGGAATAGCAAATGATATTGGGGCAAAAAGGTGCATCACCTATATAACAGCAACGAAAATAAACTTTGAAATGATGATTCTTTCATGCTAATCGAATCTATCCTTCGCCACCATGATGCTGAAAGCTTGGTGTTTATTAAACCCAGCTCACAAAAAAAGGCGTAAAGTTTTCACTTTACGCCCTATATTTTTAGCTAATGCTTTTCCTATTTCATGAATAATAATTCTCTGAATTTTGGTAATGGCCAAACGCTATCGTCAACGATTTGCTCCAATTTATCTGCATGGTAACGGATTGTATCGAAGTAAGATTTAACTTTTTCGTCGTAAGCAATTGCTTTTTCGCGTGTATCTTCGATTTTGTTGGTTACTTTACGTTCTTCTAACATCGCATCGATATTTGATTTAACGATGTCTAAATGCTCAGATAATTTCGTCACAATTTCTAACGAAGATTTACTTTCGATACCCAATTCTTTTAATCCTTTTACGTTTTCGATTAAAGAGTTTTGGTAAGCTATTGCAGCAGGGATGATTGCAGTATTTGCAACTTCACCCATTACACGTGCTTCAATTTGTAATTTTTTATAGAAATTCTCTAACATGATTTCATGGCGGGCATGAATTTCACGTTTGCTGTAGATGTTTGTAGATGCAAATAAATCTGCTGATTTATCTGTTAAATAAGCATCAAGGGCTTTAGGTGTAGTTTTGATGTTTGATAAACCGCGTGCTGCAGCTTCATCTTCCCACTCCTGGCTATAACCATTGCCTTCGAAACGAATTGATTTAGATTCTTTAATGTATTTTTTGATAACGGTTAACAATGCGATATCTTTTTTATCACCTTTTTTGATCAGCTTATCAACTTCTACTTTGAATTTAACCAATTGCTCAGCCATAATTGCGTTTAAGATCGTCATTGGAGCTGATGAGTTAGCTGAGGAACCAACTGCTCTTAACTCAAATTTATTACCTGTAAATGCAAAAGGAGAGGTACGGTTACGGTCTGTATTATCCAATAAAATTTGCGGGATCTTTGGAATACCTAACCAAAGCGCGTTATCTTCTTTAATTTTTTTGCTGATGCGTGAGTGCTCGATCTCATCTAACACATCGTTCAATTGAGAACCAAGGAAGATGGAAATGATTGCTGGCGGCGCTTCGTTAGCACCTAAACGGTGATCATTACTTACTGAAGCAATACTTGCACGTAATAAATCGGCATGTTCGCTAACGGCTTTAATTGTATTTACAAAGAAAGCAAGGAACATTAAATTATTTTTAGGCGTTTTACCTGGCGCTAATAAATTTTTACCAGTATCAGTAATTAACGACCAGTTATTGTGTTTACCAGAACCGTTGATGCCAGCGTATGGTTTTTCGTGCAATAATACACGGAAATGGTGACGGCGAGCTACTTTTTCCATCAAATCCATCAACAACTGATTGTGGTCAATAGCTAAGTTGATTTCCTCATAAATAGGTGCACACTCAAATTGAGATGGCGCAACCTCGTTATGGCGGGTTTTTAATGGAATACCTAATTTTAAAGCTTCATTTTCGAAATCTACCATGTAAGTGAAAACACGCTCAGGAATTGATCCGAAATAATGATCTTCTAATTGTTGGCCTTTTGCAGACATGTGTCCGAATAATGCACGACCAGTTAATAACAAATCAGGACGGGCGTTGAATAACGACTCATCTACTAAGAAATATTCTTGTTCAATACCTAAAGAGGCATTTACTTTTGTGATGCTTTTATCGAAGTATTGGCAAACATCAACAGCGGCTTTATCAAGTGCAGCTAATGCTTTTAATAACGGTGCTTTATAATCTAATGCTTCGCCAGTGTAGGATACAAAAACAGTTGGAATACAAAGTGTTTTTCCAGCTTTGCTTTCCATAATGAATGCAGGAGAAGATGGATCCCATGCAGTATAACCACGTGCTTCGAAAGTATTACGAATACCGCCGTTAGGGAAACTTGAAGCATCTGGCTCTTGTTGAACCAATGCACTTCCAGCAAATTTCTCGATTGCACCGTCGCCACTTGGCTCAAAAAATGAATCGTGTTTTTCTGCCGTTGTACCTGTTAAAGGCTGGAACCAGTGCGTATAGTGCGTTGCACCAGCGCTCATTGCCCATGCTTTCATTGCTGTAGCAATCTGGTTAGCGTCGTCAGAATTAATTAGCTCGCCTTGGTTGATAGAGGAGATTAATTTTTCATACACGTCTTTAGATAAGAAATCTCTCATTTTTTTCTTATCAAATACATTAGCGCCAAAAAAGTCAGAAATTTTTGCTGATGGTGATTTAACTTCTGGTGAAATTCTGTTTTGAGCCTCTTTTAATGCGATGGTTCTTAAGCTTTTCATTAATTTGTTATGTTTTTTGTCAAAAATAGGATATTTTATTAATTTTTATAAAACAATCGTAAGAAATATATCAATTTTATTGAAAATGAAATAAAAAAATGTTTTAGGGATATGAAATTTCATTTTTGATAAAGAAAGCATATTTTTTGCATGTTTTATGGAATCGGTGATTTGGATACATCATCCTTAAAACTCAAAAACTATGTTCAATTCATCTATCAATGTGTACAAAACCGAGTGGCTCGATCTTGTATTTGCAGACCGGAACAAATCTTACGGCGCTTACGAACTGAGGTCAAAGTCTTCAAAAATTATGACTAGAGCATTGCTCGTCTCTGCCGGGGTATTTTTATCAGCTGGCTTTGCACCCCTGGCATATAGCAAAATGTTTCCGTCAACACCTGAAGTTGTGGCTAAACCCCAAGTGGTAGTGCTTGATAATGTGATCCATGCAATGAAGAAGCTTGAGCCAGAGAAGAAAAGCGAGCCTATCAAATCAGATCCAGTAAAAGTGAAGACTATCGCCGTAGCTTCGAAGATAGTATTGGTGGATAAAAAGGAACTTCCGGAGCCGCCAAATATTAAAGAAATGCAGGATGCAGTAATCAGTAATAAAACCCAGGAAGGTGAAATAAAACCAAACCTGGTTATTAATAGTGCGGTAACAGCTGGTAACGGGGATGGTTTAACAAAAGAAAGTGAAGGCAACGATCCGCATGGTATTGTTGAGGACATGGGCGTTGATGAATATCCTGAATTTATGGGTGGTATGAAAGCTTTTACCAAATACATGGAACGTAATCTGCGTTATCCGCAACAGGCGCAAGAAGAAGGCGTAAAGGGAAAAGTATTTGTCAGTTTTGTAGTTGAAATAGACGGTTCAATTACCGATGTAAAGGTGCTTAGGGGAATTGGATTTGGGTGTGATGAGGAGGCTATGAAAGTAATCAAAAAATCTCCGCTCTGGAAACCGGGCAGAAATAAAGGCAAAGCCGTTCGCGTAAGGTATAATATGCCGATTAATTTTAGTTTGATGTAGTTAAGCAGAAAGACTAAAGCAGAAAGACTAAAGCGGAAAGGTTAAAGCTAAAAGACCAAAGCTAAAGACCAAAGCGAAAAAGCTAAAGCGGAAAAGGTTAAGGAGTGGGCTGCGTTAATCGTTTGACGTTTTTCTAAACTTGATCACGAATCTTGGAAAACAAATTAATTAATATTTATTAATGCTCAGAATAGATTAGGAATAGTGAGGTTGGATGTAAACAAATGGCTTGAGTTTTTGCTCAAGCCTTTGTTTTTAATAACTAACAGGTAAAGTTTCCCTAAACCTTTTATATCACATTTTAAATGTATTTAGTTGTGTTGATAATTTTTCGTCTGAAGGTCGTTTTGCATTATTGTCAATTATTTTTCCTTCCGGATCAATGAGAATGAACCTTGGAATTGTGGTAATGCCAAATGTTTTGATGAATTCAGAATTGAAATCCCTGTCGGCTAATAATTGAACGCCACCCAGATTATTGTTTTTCACAAAGTCTGCCCATTTCTGTTTGTGAGCAGATACGTCAACTGAAATACTCACAAACTTGATCTTTTTACCTTCAAAACTTTTCTCCAGTTTTTTTAGTGAGGGAATTTCTGCGATACATGGTCCACACCAGGTAGCCCAAATATCAATATAGACATAGTTTCCTTTGAAATCTTTCAGGCTAACCAACTGACCTTGTAAGTTTTCATATTTAAAATCTGGAGCAGATTTATTCGCTAACGTTTCGGATAAATTTTGATAAGCTGTTTTAATTTCAGCCGTCTGTTTCTCATCATTAGCCATATTTAAAAAGGACTGATATACATCACTTACATCTTCTGATTTTTTAGCTTTTTTTATTGCATTAAGCGTAAAGCGATAGGCAAATCGTTCTTTTATATATGTGCTAGTAATCAAGGAGTCTAAAAGAATCAATTTAACTTTGTCATCATTTTGAATTGAATCCCTGATGTTATCATATTTTTTGCCATAAGCAAGATAATCGATTTTTGAAGAGAGAAGATCTTTGTAATGCTTACTACTCCGGTATAGCATCTCATTGTTCAGATCTAAATCGTGATAGATACTTTTTTCAATAGCATCTTTTTCAGCAGCGCTTAGCTTTTTTGAAAATTGTGCCTGATAGGCAGCTGAGAGCCTTTCACGGTAATTCTTCTTTCTATCTGCCTTAGGTATCACCAATATCTCTCTTAAAGCTCCCATTTTAGTTGAATCCAAACCATAAAATCGATTATAAGCATATAGGCAGTAGCGTTTATCTCATTCGCTTTCCTGTTTAACAAATGATTTAAAAAATTCACTGTTTGATTTATTCGCTGCCGCGTTAGACTTTTCGACATAGCTATTTAGTATAGGAATGAAAATTTTTGGTTCAGTTAAAAGATATCAATGCCAGAGATCATAGCCCGGATTGCCTAAAAACTGGTTAAGTTGGTTGTTCATATTCCTTAGCGCATCATTCTCAAGCTTGCCATCTCCGGTAAATTGATATTTCTTTCCTTGTTCGCTGATGTTGAGTTTGTAGTCAGGTTCTAGGTAAATTAACCCGACTTTGCCAAATTCATAGACTCCAGGTGTTAAACCTTTTATGCTAATATTGAAATTCCCAGATTTGTCCATAGTAATGGCAATAGGGGGAAGGTCGTTACCCTGGATGGTCCAAACCGAATCGGCAATGCCTGGAATAGTTCCGCTAAGCTGTGCTTTAGCATTGCCCATCCATAAGCATAATGCAACAGCTATAATTGATCTCTTAATCATATTAACTAATTATTTAGTTAAATATAATAACTAAATAATTAGTTTGAGTTTTTTTCTGAAAAATATTTTTTTGAGAAGGGGAGTCGGCTTTTAGTGAAAGACAAAAGGCTTGAGTTTTTGCTCAAGCCTTTCGCTATTTAAAATTTTAATTCTTGTTTTAAAAATATTAATCCTTGGTCATCTAACGATTACCTGGTAAAGTTGGCGCTATTCATCCTATTATGGATTGACAAACCCTCTAGCCTTTTCCCTCTATCCATTTTCTGGCATTTACAAAAGCTTCGATCCATGGTGAAACTTCGTCTTTTCTACCTGCCGGATAATTTGCCCAGTGCCATTGAAACAACGAACGCTCAATGTGCGGCATCATTACCAAATGGCGACCGCTTTCATCACACATCATTGCGGTATTATAATCCGATCCATTCGGACTCGCAGGGTAAGTTTCATAAGCATATTTGGCCACAATTTGATATTGATCCTCTGCGTAAGGCAAAGAGAATCTTCCTTCGCCATGAGATACCCAAACTCCTAAAGTACTTCCAGCAAGCGTAGATAACATGATAGAATTGTTTTCTTGCAGGGTTAATGAAGTGAAGATACTTTCGTGTTTACCACTCTTGTTGTGCAACATTTTCGGCTTCTCTTCATGGTTTTTGTTAATTAAGCCAAGCTCCACAAATAACTGACAACCGTTGCAAATCCCTACTGATAAAGTATCCGGACGGGCGAAGAATTTTTCTAGCGCCACTCTTGCTTTTTCGTTGTATAAAAATGCGCCGGCCCACCCTTTCGCAGAGCCTAAAACATCGGAATTGGAGAATCCACCAACAGCACCAATAAATTGGATGTCTTCTAATGTTTCCCTTCCGGTAATTAAATCCGTCATGTGTACATCTTTCACATCGAAACCTGCCAGGTACATGGCATTTGCAAGTTCACGTTCAGAGTTACTTCCTTTTTCCCGGATTATTGCAGCCTTAGGACGTGGTTTAGTTGCATCAATTAGTGGTTTTTTTCCATCAAATTGTAATGGGAAACTATATTTTAGAACGTGGTTTTTGTAATTGTCATAGCGTTCCTTCGCTAAACCGTTGTCAGTTTGTTTGCTGTCTAATAAATAGGAAGTTTTGAACCAAACATCACGAAGATGTTCAATTTCAAAACTAAACTCAGCATCAGCGTTTTTAATCTCCAGCGTAGCTGACGATGTTACTTCGCCAATTTTGTGGAAGGCTACTTCGTTAGCAGTTAATGTATCTTCAACTGAAGCATCTGCCTGGAAAACCAAAGCGATATTTTCAGCAAATAATAATTTGATAATATCTTGTTCGGCTAATGATGATAGGTCGATTGAGGCACCTAAATCGCGGTCAGCGAAACACATTTCCAACAACGTAGTAATTAAACCGCCACTGCCAATGTCATGTCCGGCTTGAATTTTACCTGCTTTAATTAATTCCTGAATGGTGTTGAACGCCTTTGCAAATTGTTCTGCATTTTTAACATCAGGCGTTTCCGTGCCGATTTTATTTAAAATTTGCGCAAAAGATGAACCACCTAACTTGTAATCATCGTTAGAAAGGTTGATGTAATAAATGGCGCCGCCATCTTTTTGAAGCACAGGTTCTACCACCTTGGTAATATCATCACAGTTACCGCCTGCAGAGATGATCACCGTTCCGGGTGCAATTACATCGCCATCTTTATATTTCTGCTTCATTGATAAGGAATCTTTTCCTGTCGGGATGTTAATTCCTAAATCAATTGCAAATTCAGAACAAGCTTTAACAGCGGCATATAAACGGGCATCTTCGCCTTCATTTTTACAAGCCCACATCCAATTTGCTGAGAGCGAAACACTCTTTAAACCGTCTTTTAAAGGTGCCCAAACAATGTTTGATAAAGATTCTGCAATTGCATTTCTGCTACCCGCTGCAGGATCGATGAGTGCAGAAAGTGGTGCGTGTCCTACAGACGTTGCCACACCTTCTTTCCCCTGAAAATCCAGCGCCATAACGCCACAGTTATTTAATGGCAATTGCAAAGGCCCGGCGGTTTGTTGTTTTGCCACACGGCCACCAACACAACGGTCAACTTTATTGGTTAACCAGTCTTTTGATGCCACTGCTTCCAATTGCAAAACCTGCTCTAAATAGGTGCTTAATTGTGCTTGATCATAAGTAATTTCAACGTATTTCCGGTCGATGGTCTGATCATCCATCACAATTTTTGGAGAACTTCCAAACATATCTTTCAATTCCAAATCCATTGGTTTAATGCCCGATGTTTCAGATTTGAAGGTAAAACGATGATCGCCGGTTACTTTTCCAACGGTATACATTGGTGAACGTTCACGGTCTGCAATTTTCTTTAATGTTTCTATATGGTCATTGCCGATTACTAATCCCATTCGCTCCTGAGATTCGTTTCCGATAATCTCTTTGGCCGATAGGGTAGGATCGCCAACCGGTAATTTGTCTAAATTAATTAAACCACCTATTTCCTCTACCAGTTCTGATAAACAGTTTAAGTGTCCGCCAGCACCGTGATCGTGAATGGAAATGATAGCGTTATGCTCGCTTTCCACCATGCCGCGAACCGCATTTGCCGCACGTTTCTGCATCTCTGGATTAGACCTTTGAATCGCATTTAGTTCTATTCCAGATCCATGTTGGCCGGTATCTGCGGAAGAAACTGCAGCACCACCCATCCCGATTCTATAGTTTTCACCACCTAAAATCACGATGTTATCGCCTTCCTGTGGTTTTAGTTTTTGTGCCTGACTCGCTTTGCCATAACCGATCCCACCAGCAAGCATAATTACTTTATCGAAACCTAATTTCCTTGAGTGCTCCTCGTGCTCGAAAGTTAAAACCGATCCGGTAATTAACGGCTGACCGAATTTGTTTCCAAAATCTGTCGCACCATTCGATGCTTTGATCAGGATATCCATAGGTGTTTGATAGAGCCATGCTCTTTCTTCTACGCCTTTTTCCCAAGGGCGATTTTCTTCCAAACGGGAGAGTGCCGTCATGTAAACAGCCGTTCCGGCTAAAGGTAAAGATCCTTGTCCGCCTGCTAATCTGTCTCTAATCTCACCGCCAGAACCCGTTGCAGCACCGTTAAAAGGCTCAACAGTTGTTGGGAAATTATGGGTTTCTGCTTTTAAAGAGATTACAGAATCGAAATCGCTGGTGGTATAAAAATCAGGAATATCTGAACGTTTCGGTGCGAATTGCTGAACCGTTGGACCTTTAATAAAGGCCACATTATCTTTGTATGCAGAAACAATATCGTTAGGGTTCGCTTCTGATGTTTTGCGAATTAGTTTGAAAAGCGAAGTAGGTTGTTCCACACCGTCGATTACAAATGTTCCGTTAAAGATCTTATGACGACAGTGTTCTGAATTTACCTGCGAGAAACCAAAAACTTCTGAATCTGTTAAAGGCCTTCCTAAATTATTAGCGAGTGTGTTTAAATAATCAACTTCTTCATCACTTAATGATAAGCCTTCCTGCTTATTGTAAGCAGCAATATCGGTAATTTCTAAAATGGGTTCAGGTTTGATATCAATGGTATAAACCTCCTGATTAAGATTCTCATATATTTGAGAAAGCATTGGGTCATAATCAGAAAAATCTTCAGCAACTTTTGCAAATTCTTCAATTCTGATGATTCCGTGCATGTCCATGTTTTGGGTAATCTCTACTGCATTGGTACTCCAGGGGGTAATCATGGCTGCTCTTGGACCTACAAAGAAGCCATTTAAAGTCGTTTCTGTAGTGATCTTGGCACCGCCAAATAACCATTCAAGTTTAGTAATATCATTGGTAGTGAGCGTTTTGTCTGTTTGTAGTACAAAGACCGCCTGCGATTGACTAAGGAAGAAATGAATCATGCTTTTTTTTTGGAAAGTGCAAATTTAGCTTTTTTAAATTTAAGGATAGAATGAAAGGGAAATAGAATTAATGATTGTTGAATGTTTAATTGTCAAATTTTAGGGTATTGTCTGAAAGGGTTGTTTTTTGCTACATAGGCTGGTCTCGGCTGGCCGCCGAAGGGCTATCTTCTTTATTCTTGATAATAAAGAAGCAAACAATCAAGGCTTGGAACTGATGTTGGATAAAAGCGTTAAAGCTTTGTTTCGGCAGCACAAGCACCCGATGAAGAATCGGGAGAGAACGCGCTGCCTTGGGTGGTGGTAGTATGAAAGATTGAGGTTGAAGCTTTAAACGTTTTCTCCTTCCATCATTTCCTAGGCCGGATGCTGGGTGGTGATAGCGAGGCGGCAGTGTCGGGTGTAGCTACCTTCGGAAGCAGTATAGTTGCGATCGCTATGGTGCGATTGCAATTTCCCTCCGTTGGAGGGGTGCCCAAAGAGCGGGGTGGTTTTTGGATTAGCATAATCTACTGGTTGGTGACTCACCAAACGAAATTATTATGCCTTGACAATCATCCTTGCCTCGGCTGGCCGCCGAAGGGCTTTTACTTTTTTGCTTGATCAAAAAAGTAACAAAAACCGAGCTTTTCTGCGAGCTCATGAATGCCAATTAAAACATACTGACTTATGAATAAATCAAGGCTTGGAACTGATGTTGGATAAAATCGTTAAAGTTTTGTTTCGGCAGCACAAGCACCCGATGAAGAATCGGGAGAGAACGTGCTTCCTTGGGTTGTGGTAGTATGAAAGATTGTGGTCGAAGCTTTAAACGTTTTCTCCTTCCATCATTTCCTAGGCCGGAAGGCAGGGTGGTGATAGCGGGATGCGAAGTGTACCTTTCTCTTAAATTTTTCCATTTCGCCTTCTGGTTCGAACAAGCAGATAAACTTTGCATTATGCGATCTATTACTATTTACTTCTTTCCCCTTCTTTATATTTTCTGCAACTTTGCTCTTCAATTCATCTATTTTCTTTAGTCATATGTTTAAAAGAATTCATCATATTGCCATCATTTGCTCTAATTACGATGAGTCAAAAGATTTTTATGTTAATAAGTTAGGTTTCACGGTATTGGGAGAGGTTTTCAGGGCCGAGCGGAAGTCTTACAAATTGGATCTTGCCGTTAACGGCCTTTATCAAATTGAGCTTTTTTCATTTGAGAATCCGCCAGCGCGTCCTTCCCGGCCGGAAGCGCAAGGATTGAGGCATCTTGCTTTTGAAGTTGATGATATTGAAGTGGAAATAAATCGCTTAAGTGCCTCAGGAATAATTACAGAGCCTATCAGGATTGATGAATTTACCGGCAAAAGGTTTACTTTTTTTGCTGATCCGGATGGTTTGCCGCTCGAATTATACGAAGTGTAAAATGAGTATCTTCAAATTCAAACGGTTCGAAGTCGACCAGACCGGTTGTGCGATGAAAATAAATACTGATGGCGTTTTACTCGGTGCCATTGCATCGCATGATGAACCTAAACTTGCTTTAGATATTGGCACGGGTACCGGCGTAATTGCAATGATGCTGGCGCAGCGCTATCCACAGTTGTTCATTCAGGCCGTTGAAATTGATGCGCAGGCTGCGGAAACAGCCAAAAAGAATTTTGAAGGCTCCAAGTTTAGTCAGCGGTTGACCGTAATACCTATCAACATTGAACAGTTCGAGACCAACGAAAAGTTTGATCTTATTGTTTCCAATCCACCGTTCTTCATCAATGATTTGAAAAATGAGGACTTGCGAAAGGGAATTGCCCGGCATGCTGATGAAGCTTTTTTCGAAATGCTGGTTTTAAAAGCCACTACATTATTAGCAGACAAAGGTCAGATTTGGTTAATCCTTCCTGTTAAGCAAGCGAACGAGGTGATTGATTTAGCTTCGGGCTTTCAACTCAGGCTGATTTCGCGAATAAATCTTCATTCCGATAATCAAAAGCCAACGTTTAGGCAAATTATTTGTTTAGGAAGAGAAGACGCTACATTCACAGAAACTGATTTTAATATTTATGAATCACTCAAAGTACATAGTGCTGCTTATAAATTGCTTTTGAAGGATTTCTTCCTCGCTTTCTAACTGCACTGATATGATAAGATCGTACACAAAAAGAAAACGTTGCGGTAAGCATTTTTGTGAACGAAAGAAACAGATCGTTCATTTTTATAATCATTAGTTAAACTTAAATATCGTTGCTTGGGTTGTAAACATTCAGCACAATTAAATTCACAAAATGAGAAAAATAGGTTTAATTTCAGATACACATGGATATCTCGATGATGCAGTTTTTAAGCATTTTGAGCAGGTAGATGAAATTTGGCATGCAGGCGATTTTGGACCTAATGTTGCGGAACCTCTTGCTGCCTTTAAGCCCTTGCGTGGTGTATTCGGAAATATCGACGATGCCGCGATTCGGTCGGAATTTCCTGAGAAAAATCGATTTAGCTGTGAGCAGGTAGATGTCTGGATGACTCATATTGGCGGTTATCCCGGAAAATACTCTTCTTATGTTAAGCCAGAGATTTACACTAACCCTCCTAAATTGTTCATCACCGGGCATTCTCATATTTTGAAAGTGATGTTTGATGAGAAAATAAAATGTCTGCATATAAACCCCGGTGCAGCCGGAAAACATGGCTGGCACAAAGTGAGAACCTTGATCAGATTTTGCATATCTGAAGAAAATATTCATACCTTAGAAGTTATAGAATTATCAGGTAGATAATGTAAAATATACACTAAGTATGGGTTTTGGCGTAGTAACACTAGGGCAATTTATTATAGAAAAACAAGCAGATTTTCCTTATGCTAAGGGAGAGCTATCGAGGTTGTTGCGTGACATTGCAATTGCAGCAAAAATTGTAAACAGAGAGATAAATAAAGCCGGTTTGGTTGATATGATTGGCCATGTGGGTACTACCAATATACAAGGCGAGAAACAAAAGAAACTTGATGTTTATGCAGATCAGCAGTTTATTGCTGCGCTTACCAGTGGAGGCGAATGTTGTATCATCGCCACTGAAGAAGAGGAAGAAATTATTCACATAGATTCTCCCGTTTCGGCAAACGCGAAATATATTGTATGTATAGATCCGATGGATGGCTCATCCAATACGGATGTCAATGTAGCGGTTGGAACGGTTTTTTCGATCTATCGGCGGAAATCATTAGAAGGAAAAGCAAGCATTACTGATGTTTTGCAAAAAGGTACTGAGCAGGTGGCGGCCGGTTATATCATTTATGGTTCGTCTACTATGCTGGTTTATACCACCGGAAAGGGCGTAAACGGGTTTACCTTAGATCCGTCAATTGGTGAATTCTGTCTCTCTCATCCTGAAATGAAAATCCCGGAAACCGGAGTTACTTATTCCATAAATGAAGGAAATTACGTTCATTTCCCGGAAGGGGTAAAACAATATATTAAATATTGCCAGGTGGAAGATGAAGGTTCTGAGCGACCTTACACTTCACGTTACATCGGCTCTATGGTGGGTGATATCCATCGAAGCCTGATCAATGGCGGGATTTACATTTATCCAACTACTTCGCGTTCACCAGAAGGTAAACTGCGTTTGCTTTACGAATGTAATCCCATGGCCTTCATTATCGAGCAGGCTGGGGGCAAGGCAAGTACAGGTTTTGAGCGGATTCTGGAAATACAGCCCACTGAAGTCCACCAGCGTGTACCGATTTTTATAGGTTCTATAAGGATGGTGGAAAAGGCGGAAGAGATGATGTTACATCATGCAGTAAAATCTACAACGACCACTCAGAAAGTTGAAGCTAAGCTTGAAGACCTTAATGTAATTGGCGGTATCGACTAAGTTTAATCTAACGATCAGAAATCTGGATATCTTAATAACAGCTATCCGACTGTAATTTACAGTCGGATAGTTATTTTGAAATTGCTAATTCAGCGCAAATTATTTTATCTGTCTGTAAAAACTAAGACCTGCTATTGGATTTTACTGCGTTCAACTTCAAATGCGGTATCTATCGCCAGGTTCTGTTTATCCTGCGAAGCAAATACAGCCAAACGATCGCAGCGTTCATTTTCTGGATGAGCGTTATGCCCTTTAATCCAGACGAATTTTACCTGATGCAGTTTATAAAGCTCCAGGAATCTGATCCATAGGTCTTTGTTCTTTTTATCTTTAAAATTTTTAGTAACCCATCCAAAGAGCCATTTCTTTTCTACAGCGTCAACCACATATTTTGAGTCAGAGAAAACGGTTACCTGCTGGTTGAGGCTCTTCAATGCTTCCAGGCCTTTAATAACTGCCAGTAATTCCATGCGGTTATTGGTGGTCATTCTAAAACCACCACTAAGTTCTTTATAATGTTGTCCGGCTCTTAAAATAGTTCCCCAACCGCCTGGTCCGGGGTTGCCACTGGCGGCGCCATCTGTATAAATCTCGATCATAAACGCAGTAAAGTTATGTTTTTCGCTTTAAAGTAATCGGTTTTATATGCTCGTGAAAAAATATTTTAAATTCAAATAATTGAATGTTAATGAATTAAAAAAATGTTTCTGGATCTTTGAAAAAAATATTTGCAGTGAAGGGTAAAAATCGTACTTTTGTCACACTGAAAAATACGGTGGTTGTAGCTCAGTTGGTTAGAGTATTGGTTTGTGGTGCCGAGGGTCGTGGGTTCGAGCCCCATCAGCCACCCGTTTTTAAAAGGTCTTAGCTTGCTAAGGCCTTTTTTTGTTTCAGGTACTTTTGCTTCCAAATCAAATCCTGATCAATACGGAAGTTGTGGACGAAGGGGTTAATAAATATTTTTGCCTTGGCATCTTCACGCTCGTAATAGTTTGCTCCGAGATCATTTTTCTTCTTTGATATAATGAGAAAACTGAATATGTTGAGGTTATTGTTGGTTTTTGGGTTAGAGTCAAGAAAAATCCCGCCATTTGGAGACTTTCGTTTCGTTTTATTTCATCATTTGGCTAATGTGATAGAAATCAATACTAAACAGTCAAAAAAATGATCAGTTTTTCTCAAATAATAAAGATTAAATTATAAAAACAAATCTATACCTTCCTTTGTTATACGGCCATTACTGATAAAACAGGATAAAATGGTTGCTGAGATCCTCTGGTATAATCATAAAATAGGTTTTATTACGTTATAAAATACCGCATTTAATTTGCCGAACCTATGAAGATTCTGTTAAGCTATTTAAAAAAACACAAGTACATTGTCTTATTGGCGTTGCTGATGACTGCAATCAATCAAGGTTTTTCACTCGTTGAACCGTTGATTACTGGAAAACTTGTTGATGACTATATCAATAAAAGAGACCTCCTCACCAGACATGAGTATTTTACAGGGATTCTTACACTGATCGGTTTGGGGATAGGCGCAGCGCTGGTATCCCGAATCGCGAATAATTTCCAGGACTTCTTTACCATCACCGTGGCCCAGAAAACGGGAGCGGAAATGTATGCCGACGGTATGAAACACTCGTTAGATATGCCTTATTATGTTTTCGAAGAGCAACGAAGCGGTGCGAAGCTTGATATGCTGGGCAGGGTGAGAAGCGACTCTGAAAATTTTATTAAATCCTCAATCAATGTTACCTTTATGGCCTTATTTGGGATTATTTTCGTGAGTGTCTATTCTGCCTTAATTAGTTATAAAGTTACGCTGGTGTTTGTTGCTTCTGTTCCGATTATTACCTATTTGAGCTGGAAGTTATCTGAGAAGGTAAAGGTTATTCATCGGGCGATTATATCCAAGACTTCAGTGCTGGCCGGGCGTTCTACAGAGTCACTCAGGAATATCGAACTGGTGAAAAGTCACGGTTTAGGTGAACAGGAAATTGACCGTTTAAATACGGCAACTTATAAGATTCTAAACCTGGAGATCGTAAAAACCAAGATTTTGCGAATGCTTAGCTTTATTCAGGGAAGTACAGTAAACATTGTGAGAAGTATAATGATCGTGGTGATGCTAATGCTGATCTTTGATAAGGAACTTTCTGCTGGTCAATACTTTAGCTTCCTGTTGTACTCTTATTTTTTATTCGGGCCACTGCAGGAATTTGGTCACATGGCATTAACCTGGCGGGAGGCGCAGATATCTTTTGCGAACTTCAAACGCATAATGGATATGCCTGTGGAAGCAATACCAGATGATCCTACCTCACTGCATAAGGTTGATCATATTGAATTTAAAGATGTGTTTTTTAAGTATAAGAACAGCAATCGCAATGCGCTGAACGGCATTTCATTCCATGCAGAAGAGGGGGAGACTGTCGCTTTTGTTGGGCCATCGGGATCTGGGAAAACCACATTGATTAAATTATTGGTTGGCTTATACAAACCTTTTAAAGGGGATGTATTCTACAACAAAACGCATACAGACGAGATTCACCTTGATGAGTTGAGGAGGAAGATTGGTTTTGTTACGCAAGATACGCAACTGTTTTCTGGCAATATCAGAGACAACCTCAGGTTCGTAAGACCTGATGCCACGGATGAAGAGTGTATGGAAGCGCTCGAAAAAGCTGCCTGCCAATCATTGTTATCTAGAGCGGAAGATGGCCTTGATACGCTTATCGGAGAGAGTGGCGTAAAAGTTTCTGGTGGTGAAAAACAAAGGTTATCAATAGCGAGGGCATTGTTAAGAAAACCAAATGTTTTGCTGTTTGATGAAGCTACGTCTGCATTAGATTCCCTTACTGAAGAAGAAATTACTAAAACAGTGAATAAGTTGTCTGCGCTTAAAGATCATATCACTTTGATTATTGCCCACCGTTTGTCAACAATTATGCACGCAAACAGAATCTATGTTCTGGAAAACGGCGAAATTGTAGAAAGTGGTAATCACGATGAATTAATTGATCAAAAAGGTCTTTATTATGCAATGTGGCGACAACAGATCGGCAGGCGTAAACTGGTTGATGAAATGAATAAACTCGATGAATTATTACTTAACTAATCAGCGCTATTACGGTATTTTTTTAAGGAGCATCAAAGGTTTTAATTGATAATAAGGTGCTATAAATGAAGGGATAGCCGTCTATGTAGGCGTGTTAACCTCTGGCAAACCAAACCATTTCAAGGTGTTGTTGTTTGAAATAAGGGTGAAATTATACCCTTAAATTTAAAAGCTTATGAATTCAGGAAATATTGAATATGTAAACCTTGAGGAATTATCTCAAGGCGATTACAGGGTTATTGATGGTGAGACTGATATTACCGGATGGCCGGTAAGAGATGAAAGCGAAGTAAAAATTGGTAAAGTAAGAGACCTGTTATTTGATCCGGAACAGAATGCGATCCGATACATTATTGTAGATCTTGATTCGGCGATTGTAGGCGATGAAGATAAGGCAATATTAATTCCTATTGGATATGCCAATTTGGGCAACGACAAAAAAGAGGTAGTTGTACCGGTAATCGACTCGAGTCAATACCTGGCGATGCCCCGTTACATCATTGGCGAAGTAACAAGAGATACGGAAGTTCAGATCAGGTCGGCTTTAGGCAGTGCTGTTACTTCACCTGCTGAAACTGAGAGTGCAGAGATTCCGCACACTGAATTTTACCGTCACCATCACTTTGACAGGGGAAATGTAGTTGCTCCGCAGCACCAAACCCACGAGGCTGTTGCAGAGGTTTCTACTACCAACCGGGTAGAGGAAGAGCGAACAATAGAAAAGCTCATTGACCGTGCTGAAACACATAGTTTTGTTGCACAAGAAATTGAACCTCAGCATACCACTCCGCATGAGCGCTTCTCAGTAAATACTACTGATGGAACTTTTGATATAGAACCGCAGGAAAACGGGACTTACCGTATTTTCGATCAGGAGAACAAAATAGGTGTGATTTATGCCGAAGCAGGTGAAGAGGGAGTGCAGTGGCGTACCATGGATCAGTTGGGAACCCGTTTCGTAACGATGATCGGTGAAGCGATTACGGTACATAATGATGCATCAACAAACTTATAAGCAAAAAGGGCAGCCATTTAAATAGCTGCCCTTTTTATCTTTATCCTTTTTCATCGCTTAAAATCGGAGAACTCGATACTAATATTATTGAAATATTTTTATCATCCAAACTACCCCAACAACGATTAATCGAACGTAGTTGTTCAAGAGCCTCAAGACATTTAAAAGTAAATGTCAATGTAATCTGTGGTTTGACCATCACAATTTAGCATTTGTTGCAACCTCCAGTATTTCCGCTGGCCACTGGCCTTAAATATTGATAGCCCGTTTATTTCGCAGGGTTTGCCATCATTATTGGTATTTATTTTCGAAATAATCTTTCCGTTAAATTTTAAGATGTTGCCCTTGTTGAGGAATGTTCCTTTAATTGTTACGTATTCCTGAGAATTTGGATTTCTTTGTTCACCCTCGATGCTATATTCTTGCTCACCGATTTCCTTGATGAGTACTTTACCCGGATCAACTTTATTAAACATTATCCATTGAATGGTAAAGGCGTGCCATCCTTTTCGCATTGGCTTCGTTTGCGCGTTAACATGTATTGATGTTAAAATAAGAAAAGAGAAAATCAGTCTATATTTCATAATATTCCAAGTTGTAAAGTTATTGTACTTGCGTCTTTTGTTTGTCTAAGGTATGAGTTTGAAAAGCATTTTTTATATCGAAATAATGGATATCATGTTAATGCGGGATTATTTGGCCCACCCTGGGGAAAGCTGCTTTTAACTTTTTCCTGTTAAAACACAGGGGTGCAGTTTCATTAGACCTAACGCTTGAAGATCATTATTAAATGATGAAAAGCATAAACCTGCCAAAATTTGTCGCAACAATTCTCAAACTTTTTTTGTTGATTTTGATTATGGATATATCATTAAAGAACTATTATTCCGGAACAAGCGGACTTCTGTTGCCTGTTCCAAACAAACTTCATTATCCTCCGGCGTTTCAAGAAAAATCCCGTTTGAGTTACTATGCCTCACTAATGAATACCATTGAAATTAATAGTTCTTTTTATAAGATTCCGCTCGCTTCTACAATGCGAAAATGGTCGGAAGATGTGCCGGATGATTTTCAGTTTACCTTCAAATTATTTAAAGAGATTACGCACAACAAAGACCTGGCGTTTGATCCCCAAACCGTCGCCCGGTTTTTCGAGGTAATCTCAAATGTAGCGTCTAAAAAAGCCTGTCTTTTAGTGCAGTTTCCACCAAGTATAGGCATTGGGAATTTCACACAAATCAGCTATCTGCTATCAGTATTAAGGGAAAACGATCAGGATTTCGAATGGAAAATCGCGCTGGAATTCCGAAATAATTCACTTTATGTGGAGGAGCTGTATGAGCTGATGGATGAGTTTAAGATGGGGATGGTTATTCATGATAAGTCGCCTGCGAATTCGCCCCTCAAAGATTCGGATGTTGGTTTTGTCTATTTGCGCTTTCACGGCCCGGAAGGTAATTACCGCGGAAGCTATAGTGATGAGGTGTTATATGAATATGCTACCTATGTAGAAAGCTGGCTGGCAGGCGGAAAGGAAGTTTTTGTCTATTTTAATAATACGATGGGAATGGTGCATGCCAATCTCAACGCCCTGCGCAGTTTTGTTAAAAATCTCGTTTAAACAGTCTCCCTACCTTATTTCTGCTGACTCACTAAATCGTTAACAGCTTAGTTTTGGACTGATGTTTTCACTGATCATCTGTTTATCTGCCCATTCCCTTAAGTGATTGATAAATGGGATTAATTCCTCGCCCACTCGTGTTAATGAATATTCAACTTTTGGAGGTACTTCGAGATAGACCTTCCGGTTTACCAATTTATCATCTTCCAACTCCCTTAAGGTTTGCGTTAGCATTTTTGGCGTGATGTCTGTAAATGCTTTTTTCAGTTCGCCATAGCGCATAACCGATCTATTGTGCAGGTACCACAAAATACGGCCTTTATATTTTCCTCCAATTCGTTTAAAGGCATAATCCACTGCGCAGATTGGTTTTTCAGAATTTTCATTTATCATTTAAAATTATTTAGCTGATTTTCAGATTGGTATACTTTAAGTGCGTAGGATACAAAATTGTGCCTACTTGACACAAAGATACCATTCGAATACTTTTGACTCAAAAAAAAATGAAAAGAAGGCAATTGATTAAATACGCAGGTGTACTAGGCGCTTTAACCGCATTACCCCTTTATAAATTTGATGTTCAGGCCGCTGAGTCAAGTCAGGAGATGAATTCTCCATCAGGTTATATGAAGTTTAAGTTAGGGAAACTGGAATTGCTGGTGGTTACTGACGGACATATTGTTATCCACCCAGCGCAACCGATCTTCGCACCAGATATCGATGCCGAGCAGGTAAAACTGGCCATGAAAGATAATTTCATTTTCGATGATGCCGTAGATGCCGCAATTAACATCTTAGTGATCAGAAAGGACGATAGAATTATTATTATTGATGCTGGTAGCGGCTCAGCACTTGGAGACCAAGCAGGCAGATTTTTAAAGAATTTAAATGCTGCGGGAATAAGTGCCGATCAGGTTACCGATGTATTGATCAGCCATTTGCATGTAGACCATATTGGCGGGATATTAATGGCAGATGGTAAGCCAGTATTTAGCAATGCTACTTACTATTTGTCTGACAAAGAACATGCTTTTTGGACCGCTACCCATCCAGATTTTTCAAATAGTAAAAGCCAAATAGGAGATGCAGCGAGTATTTTATTGGCACGTAATATCATTCTTGCGATTAAAAGTAAATTGAACCTTTATCATTTTGGGGAGACATTGTTCGGTTGTATTAAGACCGATTCAGCTGAAGGGCATACACCCGGACACCCGTTATTGAAGATTTTTTCAGAGAAGGAATCACTTACACATATAGTAGACGCCGTTCATACCTCGTTGTTGCTATCTCACCCGGAGTGGGGTACCGCGTGGGATGTTAATTTTCAAAAAGGAATATCTACCCGAAAGAAAATCTTAAAAGATCAGTCCATTTCCGGCGGCTTAACAATGTCTTGCCATCTTCAATGGCCAGGGTTGGGGTATATTACCAGGAAAGGTGAAGGTTATGGCTGGAACCCAATGCCAATAGCGACTCCGAGTCTTTAAACTCTATTTTAAGGGCAATGAAAAAATTTCATTGCCCTTAACTCGTTGCAAAATGGTTTGACATCATCTCGGAATCTGCAGGTTGATTTTTTTACTGGTTGTTTTATATTATTCGTTTGTTTCAAACTCACCAAAATGCCAGAGATTGCCGGCGGGGTCATGTACAAAACATTCTCTTCCCCAGTCTTCTTTGCGGATCGGAATCAATTTCGACTCCGAATATTTAGCGCTTAAATCAAGATTAAGCAGATCCAGGTAAACCTGATCCAAATTCTCGACTTCCAGAAACACCATAGTATTGTCTATCCAATCTTTAACGAAAGCATCCTGAAGGTAGAACCCGATATTTTTATTTTGGAAAAGTGACATTTTTGGCCCAAGTGTGATTTCTGTAAAACCAAGATCCCGATAAAAATTACGAGACTGTTGAAAATCCCTCGCTCCAATAAATGGCCGGATAGAAAGTGCATTATAGTTCATGTTATTTTTCTTTACATAACAAAGGTATTAAACCAAAATTATACCTTAACTTGATTACGATCAAGAATTGCCTATTGCCTAACCACCTTTTCCCGCACCCTGCTCAATGTTTCAGGAGTAATTTTAAGATAAGAGGCAATCATCTTTAATGGGAAAGCCTGAATAAGCTTTGGTTTCGTATTTAATATATGAAGATATTTTTCTAATGGGGTAGCGGCTTGATCAAAGAAAATAATTCTCGAGACCGCGTTATCCATCATTTTATTTAATTGAAGAAAGGATAACGAATGTCCGATCAGAGTATGAATGGAATCTATCGTTAGTTCCAGAACTATGCCACCTGTCAGTGATGATAAATTAACGTCTGCAGGCTGTCGGGTAACAAAACTTTTGTGATTGAGTACCCATTCATTTTCCAGATGTAAATCTATGATGCTGGTATTTTCTTCTTTTTGACAATGTTGAAATAGCAAACCTTTCCAATTGAAAAACACTGAGGTAGCTATGTCGCCTTTCCGGAGCAACGTTTCATGCTTAGCGACATGACGAAGCTTTATTTCCTTCTCAAAAAGGTCTTTCTCCCAGTTTTGAAAATTGCCGACTGTATTTAATACCTCAAAATGCATCATCAAATCTAGGTAAAATGGCCTAAATCTTTATAATACGATTAGCCCGTCTTAAAGATGGATAGGCATAGTCAAAAATAAGCAGGCCAATTTTATTTGTATGATTCATCAATTCGGGCTAATCACAGCAGCATAACCACCATTACGAACCATTTGTATGTCGATCTTATCTCCGGATTTTACCTGAATGGTTTTCTTTCTATAATCCATAGCCTGACGTCCGGCGTTTATGCCATCCTCAAAGTAAACCATTGTATAGCTTTTGCCCGGCTTCAGGAAACTAAAATCCAAAGTTAGTTTTCTGGTTTTTTCTACGCCGTTTGCAATACCGCCGATGAACCATTTACTGTCCTTGCGTTTTGCCACAACCGCCACTTCGCCAACTTTTGCTATTAAAGCTTTTGTTTCATCCCAGGTGGTAGGTACTGAAGTGATAAATTCGGTACATTCCAGGTTCCGATAATATAGAGTTGGGTTGTCAGCGAGCATCTGGATGCCACTTTCAAAGACAACAAAAAGTGCCATTTGATAGGCTCTTGTTCCAATGCTGGCCGCGTTCGGTCTTTCTGCACGGTAAGCTTCTGGCTGCATACTAATCATTGCGCCGGGAGTGTAGTCCATGGGTCCAACTGCATTCCTCATAAATGGAAGGAATAAACTATTTTGTGGAAGTGTTCCGCCCATTTGCTCCATGCCTCTAACGCCTTCGTAAGAAATTACATTTGGATATTTGTATTCTAATCCAGCAGGCTTAAACGCTCCATGGAAATCTACAAATAATTTGTTCTTGGCTGCCTCTTGCGCTACGCGCTCATAATAGTTAACCATCCACTGGTCGCTTCGGTCCATAAAGTCGATTTTTACGCCCTTAATTCCCCAGTCTTTGAAGGTTTTGAACAATTCCATATGATTGTTTACCGAAAGCCAGGTGAGCCAAAGCACCACACCAACATTTTTTTCTTTGCCATAGCGAATCAGTTCATGAACATCTACCTCGGGATTTGGTGTATACGGATCTGTTGTGCTTTTCGCCCATCCTTCATCCATAATGATATATTTCAAACCAAATTTAGCAGCGAAATCAATGTAGTATTTATAGGTGGCCAGGTTATATCCAGATTCGAAGTTAACATCAGGGCCGTATGGCGCTGCGTCGTTCCACCATTCCCAGCTGGCCTGACCCGGTTTAATCCAGCTTGGGTCTTTAATCACGCTTTCAGAAGCAAGTTCAAGTGTCATGGTATTCTCTATCAGTTGCTTATCTTCGTTAGTGATGACAAAATATCTCCAGGGAAAACTTCTGCTGCCAGTTGTTTTAGCGATATAATCTGCTTCTTTGGTTATTTTAAGGCTTCGGTCTCCATCTTCAGAAAAAGCAAGGGGCGCTTTTGGAAAAGCAGCACTAACTTTATTCTCGCCATTCCCTTTCAGAAAGAGACAAGGATAATCAGAAAGATCAGCTTCGCTAATTAAAATTTTATATTGCTTTTTGGTGTCGATTAAAACCGGTAAAGTACTCATTTTCTCCTTCCAATCTGCAGAACTTGTCGTCGAATACTTTTCTTCATAAGCAGTTTTAAAACCCGCGGGTTGTTGCACATGCAAATCGTATGCTGCAGGAAAGTTTATCGCTACTTCTTCATCTTTAACCTCAATCTCTCCTTTTTTATTGGTGATGAAACGGTAAGCTATCCCATTATTAAAAGCCCTGAATTCTACCGCGTAATTTCCTTTGAAATTCAATAATAACTGGTTGTATTTAGAAACTACCGTAGCATATTTTAAGGATATATAAGGTTTGATGGTATTTAAACCTGCTGTCGGTTTTGCCGAAACTAACTGTGCGTTATCGCCGAGTTTTTCACCCTTTAAGGTCAGTCCAAGGCTGTTATTTGTTAAAAGCTCATCGCTATGATAGGAAACTGAATAATATATTTTATCCTTAAGGTTAATGGATACGGTTATCGCGCCGTCAGGGGATTTTAACTGGAATTTTTCTTGCGCGAAGCTGCTTCCTGCAGCTGCTAAAACTAAAAAGAGGAGGGTTAAGAAGTTTTTCAATGACGATCAGATTATTTGCTTACTAAATAACCCAATCTGTATGCTAATTCCAAATGTTTGCCTGTAACACAATGGTTATCAAGCGTGGCTGTGGCTTTGACAGCAGCACAATAGCTAAAACGTTACAAATTGAAATTCCTTGGTTTCAGAATATTGTTCGTTCTGAAACCAAGGGCTGGAAAATCTATTTATGCAATCTTAACACCTTTCCAAAAAGCGATGTAACCTTTAATTTCTTTAGCCGCATCTTTTGGGTTGGGGTAGTACCATGCGGCATCTTCATTTTTCTGACCGTCTACAGCAATGGTATAGTAAGATGCTTCTCCTTTCCAGGGGCAGGTGGTGTGTTTATCTGATGCTTGAAAAAAATCCTTGTTGATGGATGAGGCAGGAAAATAATGATTGTTTTCGATAACAATGGTGTCGTTACTTTCTGCCAGGGTTTGGTTGTTCCAGGTTGCTTTCATAATTTTAAATCTAGTAAGGTTAACGGTAAATACTATGATTTGTTTCGACTAATCCTGGAACTCAATCCATTATATCCCAGTATGGTTTCATTATATTTTTATCAGGGTTAGCTTAATAAACTAAATTATAATTTGCTGTTGAGTTATTTCTGCTTTCTACATCAGGTTTTCGAAATTTATTGCAGCTTAAATAAGTTAAGTTAATTAACAGATTATTTTTTAATCGGAATACTAAAAAAGAAAGTCGAACCATGCCCAAATTCGCTTTCTACCCAGATTTCACCCTGATGCCTTGCGATAATTTCTGAACATAAATAAAGGCCTATTCCAAAGCCAGAAATGCTGGTGTTTGGGGTATTCACTCTAAAATAGCGTTCAAAAAGTCTTACCCGATCTTCTTCTTTGATTCCAGTACCTTCATCTTTTACAGCAACCACTACACGATCTGAAAGTTGATTGCAGGAGATGGTGATTTCGCTTCCAAATGGAGAGTATTTAACGGCATTGCTGATTAGGTTGGTGATGACGTGGCTCATCTTCTCCTTATCTGCATCTACAAATAGGGGATTGGGGTGGTCGAATAAAATTGGATGACTGTTCATCGTCAATTTAAATTCGTTTTGCACTTCATTTATCAGTTCTGTAATGTCAAATAACTGATAATCAACTTCGATTTTTCCAGATTCTAATCGCGAGACATTGAGGAAGCTATTGATCATTGCTGTCATTTTTTTCAACTGGTGATTGGCTTTATCCAATGCTGTAGATGAAAAATTATCTTCTTTTTTCCTGGCCTGATGTTGAAGAAGTTGCATATATCCGCTAATGGAAGTAAGCGGTGTTTTCAACTCATGACTTACCATTCCGATAAAATCATTTTTTCGTTGTTCATCTGCTTTGGCTTCCGTAATATCTGCGATAATTCCTACCATTTTTACCGCGTTCCCGTCATTATCGTATCTGGCCCGGCCGTGCGCACTTATCCAGTGAATGGAGCCATCCGGCCAGCTAATTTCATATTCTGCACGGTAAACGCTATGCGTTTCTTTAGCAATAGTAACCAGTTCTATAATCTTTTTTCTGTACTCAGGAAGCATGGCATTAAACATTTCAGGATAAGTAAAATCATCTTCAACATTTCGCCCAAAACAACGCTTAAACTGGTCGTTGCAATTCATTTTTCCAGTTGCAAGGTCTACCTCTGTTGATCCTAATGACCCCGCCTCAATGGCGATTCTAAGTCTGGTATTGGCCTCTGTAATATCTTCCCTGGCATTTACTTGCTCGGTTACATCCTGAATTACGCCACTCAACCTGATGGGCTGCTGCGCTTTATCAAAGATTGTTTTCCCTTTAGCGCGTAAAATGCGTGGCTCCGGAGATTCGGTTGTGATGATGGAGTAATCAATTTCGTAGTCTCCACCAGAGCTGTATTCCAGTACCCGCGTGATTTCAGAAATAACACGTTCACGATCCTGATCAGTAATCACGTCAGTTGCCATGCTCAATTCCAGGTCGTCTTCCGGTTGCAATCCAAACCAGAACTTAAGCAAGTCGTTGCCAGTGAAACGACCTGTTCTTGGGTCGAGGTCAAAGGTTGCCATACCCGCGGCATTAATTGCGAACTGCAATTCCGCCTGGCTGGTGCTCAGTTCCTCATAAAGGCTACTCAATTGCTGGTTAAACGAGATCATTTCTTCATTAGATGCACGCAACTCTTCATTCACAGCAGCCATTTCCTCATTCAGGGTAGCCAGTTGCTGATTCAGCTGCTCTTTCTCATAGGCAGATGCTTCTATCTGTTGCTTGGCAAGAACCACATCTGTTACATCTGCTGCGGTATTCATTACCCCATAGATTTTTCCAGACTCTTCTCTTAGCGCAGTAAAATTATAATTAAAATAAAAGGTCCTGAGCAAGCCATCAACTACAAGATCTATTCGCTGGTGACGTGCTTCAAATGGGATCCCGGTATGAAAAACATGATCCAATTGTTGATAAACCGATTGATTTTCTAATTCTGGCAGCACTTCTGCATAACATTTGCCCACTACATCATCACCCTTACCCCACACATCTGTTATGGCTTTGTTGGTAAAAGTAATTCTCATCTCTGCACCGGTATATACCCCAATTGGGAAGGGGGCGCTATTGATGATATTTTTTGTTCTCATTTCACTGTAAGCCAGTTCTGCTATTGAGGCTGAAAGCATGTTGCGGTGCTCAGCAAGCTTTTCATTCATGCTGTAAAGCTCTTCATTAGAAGCCCTGATCTCTTCATTCGAAGCCTCCAGTTCCTGGTTCAGAAATGAAATTTCTCCGATACGTTCTTCCACACGTTTTTCGAGGTGATCGTTAACCGATTCCAAAGCATCTTTTGTTAACTGGAGTTCTTCGTTAGTGGCCCTTAGCTCTTCAAGGGCTGCAGCCAGTTCCTCATTACTTTCTGCCAGTTCTTCGTTTAGTGCCTGTTCCCTGCCCAAACTTTCCCTGCTTTCTTCTGCACGGGCATAGGCTGCCTCTTTCAAAAATCTGTCTGTTACATCTATCGCCGTATGCAGTATACAGGTAGTTTTTCCATTTTGATCTAAGATGGCTTTGTATTCAAAATCGAAGTAAACGATTTCTTCCTTACCCGCGATAATAAGTGTTGCAGGCGTATTCGAACCGGACACTGTAATTCCTTCGCGCCAAACTTTTGCAAACGTGTCAATAAAAGGCTGACCCTTTAATTCAGGAAGCGCCTCCTCCAGCGATTTACCAATTACAGAGTGATCTTTTCCCCAGATTTTGATCATGGTATCGTTGGCAAACTGAATATGAGCCTGTTCACCTACATGCACCGCAGTGGCCGTTTTAGTATGAGAGAGTACATCAATAAGGGTGTTGGCGCTCAAGAACGTAGGGTTGAATAGCATTTACTTTTATTTTTTTGCTAAATTAACATAATCTTACTTTTTGGTCAAAAAATGTCGGCATATCCAGGTCAAAAGATTGTTGCCAATGGATTTATCGGTCAAAATTTGTTCTAAAATATTTATATGGTTGCTAAAAATTTCCATCTTTATTATTAATGAGGTAAGGTCTTTTTGGATAGCGATAAAATGTAAATCTGTAGTTATAATGTTTTGGAAACGCTATCCTACAGATGATCCCTTTCCTTCTTGTAAGTATTTTTCGAGAATGCATACCACTCCCGGATTTAGCGGTTGAGAATGCTGGATGAGACCAAATAAGGCCATTAGGGTTCGTTTACTTACGTATCCGTTTGTTTTTAAAAAGATTTTTATAGAGAGTTGTTCGCTGGATGGCGCATCATTAATATTGAAGCCACATCTTTTTATCAAATCCCTCTTTAGCATTTCAATGTCTTGGTTAGCCAACATGATGTTCTAATTAGTTATAAGCAACTACTTATTTAGTGTTGCTGTAGAGTTCCGGGTCTTCAAAAATAGGAAAATCCATTCATTAGGGGGGATGTTAAATTACATGAAGTGATTGAAAGTCTCCAGGCTGAATATTTTCGCGGGTACTAGCTTTTTGATTCAATTTCCCCGTTCCACATGTGGTTGTCTCGCTGTTTAATCCTTTCCAGATTGCTTTCGCCGATCTTGAATATCAGATTTGCCCAGCGAACAACGTTCTCATTCTCACCGTTTTCGTTGAGCAGTTTAGCCGCAATCATTTTTATTGTCGCAAAAGATCCGGCCAGTTCATGTAGAATTTTCTGAATATCCTTATTTTCCATATTTTTTCGGCAAATAAAGATCTGTATTGATGCCAAATTCCAAAAAGAAAAAATACGGGATTAAATACTGGAAAAGTTTGGTTTTCGAAATGGAGATTGTAACTTTTAATGTTTCCGTAATTGATCAAATACTTTTTTTAGCCACCGGACTTATCGCCAGGAGATGAACTAGTTCTTTTTCACGGAAACTCGAAAACTTCAATTTCATACTATAGTATAAATCCTCATCGACGGATATGATATCATATTGTTTTTTGGTTTGCTCCCTGTTAAATAGCCCGATGATGAGTCCGAGTTCTTGCTCGGCATATTGGTCAAAAGCATTGTTTAGTGCAATCAGCTTAATTTTACTTAGTAAACGGCATGCATGGTCATCAATACCAATCTTTCTGAAATCACTATCTGCCTGATAATATAAAAGCCGCTCTCTTTGGTAACAGGATCGGTCGAGGTAGACGCCCATGACGTGTGAAAATCCCCTTAATGCATTAATCAGCTTATCAGGAAGGATATCATTTTTCATTAATTCATTTATCGATTTGTATAGGAGCGAATATGGTACTTCGGCTTTTAAATTGCAGTTTTTAATCAAAAAAGTGTTTAGCCAGAAAGCATCTTCGCAATTTACTGCCGGTTTGGATTCATGTCGTTTCCTTATTTCTGTCAAAACTTTTTTCTAGTTATTATCAGTCAATTATACAGCGATATTGCTTCGGATGTTAAAAAAAGAACCCGAAGTGCGCAAAAAAGGTTTTGAAGCTGATGTTTTACATGCCGAAATGAAAACTGACATCTGTGATAAGAAATATCTCAACCATTTACCCATCGGAGCCGTTTTTAATGTGTTTTTAATATCTGGGAATCCAATGATAGAGGGATGTCATGTGCTAATTGTGATGATGGGAAAAATATTCGGCTGGTTTTTAATGAGTTATTGCTTTTTGCATTATTCTGATGCAACATTTTAGGCAAACTGGCATCTAGTATATTTAAACAGATAAGATTTTTAACGGAACAGACAAACTTTATGAGCAGATACTTATTAATTGCATGCCTTGCCCTGCAATGTGCTTTTACAATTACGCTTCATGCGCAAGACACTAAACATAGTATAAATGGTGAAATTATCGATAGCCTCACTAAAAAACCAGGCGAGTACTTTACCATTGCGTTGAAGAAAGATACTGCTGTAATGAAAAGCGCTGTTTCGAACGAGCTGGGAAAATTTTCTTTTGCAGGAGTGGTCAAGGGCAATTACACCATTATCATCGGTTCGTTAGGTTATAAATCCAAGCAGATCAAGTTTAACGTTACTGGTGATGTTAACCTCGGAAAAATTCTGGTATCATCTTCAGGGAATGAGCTTAGTGAGGTTTCTGTAGCGGGGAGCAGGCCCATCATTAAGCAGGAACCCGATCGCATTATCTATGATATTCAGGCAGATCCGGAGAGTAAAGTGCTTTCAGTATTAGACATGATGCGAAAAGTACCACTTCTATCAGTAGATGCAGATGATAATGTGAAACTGAAGGGAACCGGTAATTACCGGATTTTAATTAATGGAAAGCCTTCCGGAATTCTAACCCGCGATCCTAAAGAATTCCTGAGGAGTATGCCGGCAGCTGGTGTACAAAAGATAGAAGTAATTACTACGCCACCGTCTAAATATGAAAGTGAGGGATTATCGGGCATTATCAACATCATTACTTCTAAAAAGATGGATAATGGTTATAACGGTACTGTAAATGTTCGTCAGCAGTTTCCTGGCGGGCCTAGCGGAAATGTTAACCTCACCATTAAGCAAGGTAAATTCGGTGCAAGTTTATATGGTGGTACAGGGATTTTCCAGTTAGATGGTGTTAAATTAACAGATGTACGGAACAGTCGTGGCACTGCCATACCCTCCAGTCTTTCTTCGGTTGGTTTTCAAAAGGTAGATAATAAATGGCGTTGGGGCGGGGGGGAGCTCAGCTATGAAATCGATTCATTGAACTTGATTACCGTAGAATTAAACCCATATGGCGGATATAATCAGCAAGACCTCAATCAACATTTCGACCTCAGGGATGGTGCAGTAGCTTCCGCTTATGATATGGACAGCAGAACGAGGTACGAATGGGGAGGAACAGATTATACGTTTAACTACCAAAAGGGTTTTAAGAAGAAGAAAGAAGAATTGTTGACTTTTTCTTACAAGTTTTTCGATAGTGAAGAGCCTCAACTTAACAATGTAGGTTTTAGCAATAGACTTAATTTTTCCGGTTTAAATTACAGGCAGGATAACATCAGCAGTTCGAAAGAGCAAACGGCACAAATTGATTATATCAATCCATTTAAATACGTTACCGTAGAGGCTGGTGTAAAAGCCATTTTAAGAAATGGAGAGAGCAATTTCCAATACCTGAATTTTAATGAAGCAGATAACACTTATATTATTGATCCAGCCCAAAGTAATGTATATAGCAATGATCAAAATATTTTTGGGGTTTATAACACTTATACGTTAAAACTGAAGGACTGGACATTTAAAGCTGGTGCACGGTTGGAGGGGACTTATGTAACAGGAAATTTCGAGAGCACTAATTCTACTGTGAAAACTGATTATTTTAATTTAATCCCGTCAGTTTCTTTTAATAGAACGTTAAAAAATAGCCAGAGTATCAGTTTAGGTTTCACCCAAAGGATTCAAAGACCAGGTATCTGGGATTTAAATCCTTTTGTGGATAAATCAAGGCCGAATTTCGAATATTATGGCAACCCGGATTTAGAGGCGGCGTTAAGCAATAATTTTGAACTTACTTACAGTAACTTTAAAAAAGGATCTTTGAATTTAAGTTTATCGTACAACTTTGCAAACAATTCCCAGCAGCAAATCTTTACCTATAGCGAAGCAGAGAACCTTACCAGGGTAACTTCATTTAATGTAGGTAAGAACAGATTACTAGGTACGAATGCTAACTTTAATTATCCGCTCACTGCAAAGTGGAATTTAAATGTCAGCGCCAATCTAAATCACATTTGGCTGGAAGGTATGATCAACGGAATACTTACCAAAAATAGTGGCGTAACAGGATATGTCAATTTAAACACCAGCTATAAATTCGAAAAAACCTGGAAAGCGAGTGTATCGGTAAATTATGGTGCACCAGATGTGGTGTTGCAGGGGCAATCGAATGATTATTATTATGTTGGGTTTAGCGGTAGCAAAGACATCATTAAAGATAAATTAACCTTCTCTGGTATGATAGCCAATCCTTTTCAGAAGAACAGGGCTTTCAGGAATTATACTGAAGGTGTAAACTTTACACAGGAGCGTATTCGAGAAAATCCGTTTAGAAGATTTAGCCTTGGGTTAAACTGGAAATTTGGAAAACTGCAAGGGTCGATTAAAAAGAGCGAACGAAGCATTAGTAATGATGATACCAAAAAATCCAGTAATTAAGGCTTAAAAATTAACAAAGGCTTATGGTTATTGAGTTAAGCGCTGTTGAATGGGAGCTAAGGGTGTAATTGCTGTACAGTTCTGTAACTGGTCAACCTGATATTAATTGGGTGAGCCAAAATGATCACTGTGGAAATTTTATAACATTCTTATATCTTTACGGCTGTTAATCAGCAAATCATGCATGCGAACCTTATAGCTTATATTAATAAACACAATAAATTGCCGCTAACGAAGGATGAGGAGGCCCTCATCACTGCAGTTTTTCAACCCAAAAAACTTAGGAAGAAGCAATACTTTTTACAGGAAGGAGATGTTTGTAAGCTAACCGCTTTCGTAGTTAAAGGTGCTTTAAGACAATACAGTCTCGATGAAAAAGGGGGTACGCATATTGTACATTTATTTATAGAAGATTATTGGGCGAGTGATCGCGAAAGTATGACCATGCTTACTCCATCCGTTTATAATATCGACGCCTGGGAAGATTGTGAACTCCTCACTATTTCCAGAGCAGATATGCTTGATTTAATGATAAAAATACCTGGACTGATCGAAATGCTTAGAATAATGGATGAGCGCAACGCAATTGTTAACCAAAGAAGGCTCAACTCTACCATTAGTAGCAGCGCAGAGAAGCGATACGAAGAGTTTTCGACTAACTTTCCGCAGTTTACCCAAAGGTTTCCACAACATCTTATTGCGTCATACCTTGGCATTACTAAAGAAACGTTGAGCAGAATCAGAAAGCAATCCTTAAGGTAGCGGATATAGATTTATAGGACACCTTTGATATTTCTCGGCGTTTTTTTATTACACATTGCTGCAAGTATCGGGTTGAACCACTTCTGTATAAGGAAACGAAATTAAAATAAGTTTTATACAGAAATGGAAAGTCTCAAAAAACTATCGCTCCAGAACTGCTCCATCACAATGAACTACCTTTCAGGCAAAAGTTATGAAAAGTTGGGCAATGCTTTGTGCTGAGGTGTTATTGCAGATTTAGTTTTGCCTGAAGGCATAGGAGCCCTTTACGATTTCCCTCTTGATTACGTTCATCTGTCTTGGTGGTTGTAAATGGAAATCCTCACTGAATGACTTACGCGACATTCTATACTTGCCGTGAAGGCGTATTGTCAATTATCCAAAAGCCAATGGATTCAATTAGTCCTGATCATTTAAATTGCTGCTATTTTAACTCCGTTGATATTTATCAACGGTTTTTTTTATCAAAAATCATCTTTTTGGGTTGCGCTTCTGCTGCAACTTTGCATCATCAAACAAAGAAAAAATTTAACAAGGAAAATCACAAAAAAAAGATGAAAAAGAATAAGATTATTTACTGGGTTTCAACAGGGATTATCGCAGCAATGATGCTGTTTAGTGCATTTGGCTATTTGACTAGTCCTGATATGGACGCTGCTTTTAAACACCTAGGTTTTCCAGCTTATTTTAGAATTGAGCTCGCTGTATTGAAAATTATCGGTGTGATTGTGTTATTGCTACCAATGCTGCCAGAAAAAGCGAAAGTAATTGCATACTTCGGCTTTGCAATCACATTTGTTTCGGCCATGATAGCACACTTGTCAAGCGGAGATCCATTAGGTGTAGCGATCGTGCCAATTGTTCTTCTGCTCATTTTGGGAATCTCTTATTACTTTAACGAGCAGTTAAAAACAAGAAGCTAAAGATGTAAGCGACCTTCTGCCGAAATGTAAATTAATAACAATTTAAACAAGCCAGTCAGCATTTTGATTTTTGTTGGCGAAGACCTGCAGGATTATCGCTACAGAAGGCTGTTTAATGAATTCTTAAGCAGGAAATACGGCTAACCAGTCAATAGTGATGATTAATAATATATAGCTTTATAACATGGAAATTGGAATAGACAGTTTTGCATCAGGTACGATTGAGAAAGCAAAAGATGGGGCAGAGGTATTAGAAAATTTGCTTACCCGGATTGAATATGCCGATCAGGTTGGACTTTCAAGTTTTGGGATTGGTGAACACCACCGGGGGGAATTTTTCGATTCAGCACCTGCGGTAATCTTAGCTGCCGCAGCGGCAAGAACTAAACAAATCAGGTTAACGAGTGCCGTTGCGGTATTAAGTGCAGCAGATCCGGTTAGGGTTTTTCAAGCGTTTTCTACCCTTGATCTTATCGCTAAAGGCAGGATAGATTTAGTAGTTGGACGTGGATCTTTTGTAGAATCGTTTCCTTTATTTGGCTTCAATCTTCATGATTATGATGCCTTGTTTGCAGAAAAACTGGAATTATTAATCAAAATTCAGCAAAACGAAACAGTAACCTGGTCTGGTAAATTTAGACAGCCACTTAACAATCAGCCTATTTATCCTAGGCCTTATCAGGATCGGTTGCCGATATGGGTTGGTGTTGGTGGTACACCAGAATCATTTATCAGGGCTGGCCTTTTAGGTCTTCCATTAATGGTTGCCATCATTGGCGGTGAGCCCAGGCGTTTTCGCAGATCAATAGATCTTTACAGAGCAGCAGGAGCACAGGCAGGACATGACCCGGCGAAACTGAAAGTAGGTCTTCATTGTCTGGGATATGTGGCTACAAGCCGGGAAAAAGCATTGGCAGATTATTATCCTGGCTATGCAGAAGCTTTTACGAGAGTGGGGAAAGAAAGGGGATGGCCACCAATCACTAGGGAATATTTTGATTCTCAGGTGGGAAAAGACGGTGCGCTGATTGTTGGTGAACCAAATGAGGTTGCAGAGAAAATCTCAAGATTTAGTAACGACCTGGGCGGAATTTCCAGATTGACTTTTCAGATGGATAACGCAGGCCTTACACACACCCAATTAATGGAATCTATTGGATTAATTGGTGAACAAGTCATTCCGATACTCAAGACTAAAAAGGGCTAAAACAATACAATATAAAATTACTAGTTGTCTTTAAGCTTTGATAATTAATCTGTTGCAGTGTAGAGGTTTAATAATGATCAAACGCAGGAAGGGAAAAACTTGCGTTTGATTCTGGTTTAGTGATTAATGATCAGGTTTTCGCTTTACGGTTCTCTTCAATCTTTGATCTTAGAATCTGGTTTTACAATTACCACTGGAATTGTACCCATAACAGCTGAACTCGCATTTCCGTCAGTAAGCATCACATGCAAAATAAAGATTTTAGATAACAGTTTCAAGTGTTATTTCGGATCCTTCATTAGCAGTTTAAACACTCATCTCGGAATCCTCATCATCAAATTTATGTTTAGGGATTAATAAATATCCGTCGGTTCAAATGTGATCTTCTACCAGTCTTTACTAAACAATGATAGGTTTTTATCTCTTACTGATTTTATTCTGGCTTATTGACTTCTGTAGTTTGCATTTAAATCGCGTAATGCCATCACCCCTCAGAGATGCATGTTTAGTGGCTCGCCCCTTAGTTCGTTTCCGCCACATTTTAAAGCTGGTGGTTTTCATCTCCCGGCGCATCAGCGAAATTACCTTTTCCTGGTTCAGTCCAAACTGCATTTCAATCGCTTCGAAGGGGGTACGGTCTTCCCAAGCCATTTCTATAATCCTATCAATTTCTATTAATGTCAGTACCTCACTCATTACTTTAGTATTATGGTTTAAATTCTTCATAGTCTGTTTGTTTTGAATCGGATAGAGGCGCCAAACATTAACGTAAGCTTGCGGAAATTCGAAATTCTGATCCTCTCCTGCATCACTTGTTCAGCCGTTTTATTTCTGATTTTTTGGAAAAGCTTTTGATAATAGGTGTAAGCCAGGTAAACTCCGTTGCGCGATGATTGCGGTAACTCCCGGATTCCGGCCAGTGCAGATGCAAATTCCTGAGCAATATCTTCTTCTATCTTTAGTTTTTCAGGATTGGAGAATTTTGCTAAATCCACATCAGGGAAATAGGTTCGGCTGAGCAGGAAGTAATCTGCATTGATGTCTCTCAGGAAATTTACTTTTTGAAAAGCAGACCCAAGCTTCATCGCGGGGCCCTTTAGGCGCTCGTATTCTGCTTTGTCGCCCTCTGTAAAAACCTGAAGGCACATTAAACCCACTACCTGGGCAGAACCCAAAATGTATTTTTCGTATTTCTCAGGCGTGTAAGTTTCCTTTTTCAGGTCCATTTCCATGCTGTTAAGGAAAAGCTCGATGAGCTCATGATCAATCTGGTATTGATTAACTACTTGCTGGAAAGAGTGGAGTACAGGGTTGAGGCTAATGCCATCCTGAATAGCTTCAAAGCAATCTCTTTTAAATTTACGCAGCAGTACCTCCTTATCGTAATCATGGAAGGTGTCAACAATCTCGTCGGCTAATCTCACGAAGCCATAGATGGCATATATCGGTGTGCGCAGTTTCCCGCTAAGAAACTGGATGCCGAGTGAAAAACTGGTACTATAACGTTTGGTCACTATTTTACTGCACTCAGCAGAAACATGGTCAAATATTTTTTTCATTTTAATTCGGGGCTATATGCCTTAGGCAGAACGATGATACAATGGCGGCCACAAAGACTTTAATAGGGTTTAACGGTATATTTTTAAGGTGTTTATTCTGTTCCGAAATGCAGGATCAGGTGATATGTCAAACCAACATTGTTAGAACTTACCTTCATTTTGAATGCCATGAAAATCTTCCAGTTTGGTTAATAACGTAATTAAATTCATTTTTTCTCCATGAGAAAGTGGCTCAGTAACATTTGCAGATGCTGCTCTAATCCGTTCTATACATCTTGTGAGCTCCTGCGTTCCTTTCGGCGTGATGTGAATGATCCGGCTTCTTTTGTCTTCCTTTATAGATTGCTGCTCTACCAGTCCTTTGTCGATTAACCTGTTAATAATCAGTATTCCCGTAGGTTTTTCATGAACGTTTTGTTTAATTAGTGTGCTCTTACTCATGCTTCCTCCAGAGGCCAGACTAATCAGGTAAATAAATTCATCTGGAGTAGAAAACGATGTTCCGGCAATGGCCGTTTTGGCATGAAGTTTAGCATAGCGATAAAGATGAACCAGTGATGTATTGATCACGCTATCAGCTGATCTGCCATTTATTTTTCCTGCCCATTCCGGTTCTACTGAACGCGGCTTTGGATTGGACTCAAGATGCTTTTCCAGCCAATTACAGAAAGAACCAATGTCTTCCGTGCGATTCTTGTCGCTATCCTCATATATTTTAACAATGTTTACAAGTTCATTAATCAGGTTGTACATCATGGTAAAGTTCTTTTATGTTTTGATCAGCCATTACGGTTAAAATATAATTGTTGATTGTTTTTTGAGGACAGCTTCTACCGCTATTGAGGCACTACGCATAGCACCATTTATAGAACCGTTGAGCAGGTAATCGCCGCATCTGTAGCAATTGCCCTCGAGCTGAACATTTGATAGTTTAAGGTCATTACAAACAGTTTGATTTCGAGGAAGCGCATATGGAATCGAATAGGTAGCCAGGTGTTTCCAGTCAACAGATTTTGGATACCATTGTAAAAGTTCTTTTCTTACCACTTCTTCCACAGCAGATGCGGCTGTTAACTTATCTGTTTTGATTGATACAGATATCAGGGAGCGGCCCGGTGGCGCATACTTGCTCGCTACGTGGTCGATGAAAGCAATGTTGTTGATAAGTTGACCTGGAAGCGCATTTAGCACTATTCTTTTCGTGGCCTCCGTTTTTTCATTGGTAGCAAAATATAACGTACGTGCAGATTTTCCATCCGGCTGATTGTCCTGTGTTAACTGCTGGTTTGGTGTCGCAATAATGATGTCTTCGGCATGATAAGTATTTCCGGAAGCTAGCGTAACTATACCGCTTTCAAAACTACTCACGCTTTCATTTAACAGAAGTTCTTCATCGCTCAGATCTTCAGCGAGTTGTTTGCTAATTTCGCCCATACCCAATGCCGGAATTGCTGCATCGCCTTCACTGAGCATTTTAAATACAAATTCAAACATTCTGCTTGATGTCTCCAGTTTGCTTTCCAGAAAAATCCCGGTAAAGAATGGCCTGAAAAACTTTTCAATAAACTTTTTGCTAAACTTTAGTTTTTGTAAGTGTGTAAATGTATCAGTTTCAGGGCTCTTAAAAATTTCATCAACGGTCTTGTTATAAAGTCGTGTCTTGAGTCGCAATAGTCGCAACTTATCTGCCAGGCTACCTACCGGTGAGAGCAGCGTTTTGAAGAGCATCAACGGCTCTCGTAGTGGATCGCCAATTTTATGGCTTCCTTCTTCGTCATGTATTTCAGCACCTGGAAGAAAAGATTTTAAATTTAGCCGGTTATAATCCAATAGTTTTTTTGCTTCGGGATAGGCGGTGAGTAAAATCTGAAATCCACGGTCTAATATGAAACCTTCTTTTTGATCGCTTCGTACTCTTCCGCCAACAGCATCAGATGATTCTATCAATAAGATTGTTTTTCCTGCTTGTTTTAGCAATTTAGCAGCAGATAGTCCGGCTATTCCGGCACCCACAATAATCACATCAAATTTAGCCTCTCTCATATCTATTGATCTTATTTCGTGATTTGAATCGTCTGTTCAGCCTTGGCATACGCTAGTCTGGCTAAGTGCTTTGGCTGGAAATAGCTATCAAGTCCGCTTACCGTAAGCGTATTGGCCTTCTCGTGATCTACATAACCGTCAGCACTAAGCAGGTCATCATTCATAATAATGTTAACGACTTCTCCAATCACCAGCGTTGTGCCATTGATCTTAATGGGAATGATTTTTTTTAAGGCTAATCCAATTTTAACCGATGATTCGGCTACAAACGGAGCATTAAAATTCGTAGCGAAATATTCGGTTAACCCACATTCTACAAATTCTGAGAAACCAGAAGGATATCTGGCACTGGTTTGATTTGCCTGTTGTAAAAAGGCGCTCGTTACGTTATTGAAAGTATAAACTCCGGTTCGCTTAATATTGTTCAGGGTATCGTGATCCGCAGATTTCGGCCTTACGATCATTCCCATGAGAGCGGGAGCGGCACCTATATGAAAAATTGAGTTGAAAAGACCTAAATTGCTGTGTCCGTTCTCACTATTTGTACCAACTAACTGCAGGCATTTAAAACCAGGCAGAGAATTGATGAGTGTGGTGCGGAAAGCAGGCTCCATTTCCAGTATTGTAGCATCGCTAATTTCCATAACTAAAGGTTTGTTCTTAAACTCCCCATACCTCCATCTACCGGGATAATCTGACCGGTGATCCAGCTACTGTCTTCAGAAAGCAAAAAAGAAATCGCTGAACTGATATCTTTAGGCTCTCCGGATTTACCGATTGGATGCCTTTTAGCAGAGGCTTCGATTTTTTCAGGAGTGTTCAAGAGTTTTGCGGCAAGCCTTGTATTGGTTAGGGATGGTGCAATCACATTAACCCTAATCTGGCTCCCTGCAAGTTCAGCTGCCAGCGATATCGCCAGTCCTTCAAGCGCAGCTTTTGATGCGGCTGTACTTGCATGAAAGCCCATGCCTGTTCTTGCCGCCACAGAGCTGATCAACACAACGGAGGCACCTGCTGAATTTTTGAGCGCCTTAAGCGAAGCTTGAATAGCTAATGCTGCACCTACTACATTTAAGCGAAAATCATCAACCAGGTCTGTCTCACTAACTCTTGCAAATGGTTTCAGGTTGATATTGCCCACACAATAAACCAATCCATGGAGATCCTCTGGAAGGAATGACGCTAGGTCCTGACTTGGCTCCAAAACATCATGTTGTTGATAATGAACAGCTGAAGGCCATTCTGCTGAACTTGTTCTCGAAGCGGCATAAACCACTGCACCTTCGCTAGTCAAGTTTTTTACCAGTTCCAGGCCAATACCAAAACTGCCGCCAATCACGAGGATATTTTTGTTTTGAAATCTCATTTGCCTATGTATTTTAAAAATTCACTTTTAGTATCAGCATCTCTAAATTTCCCGCTAAAGGAGGTGCTTACTGTTGAACTACCAATGTCGCGTATGCCTCTTGAAGACACGCAATGGTGATTGGCGTCGATCATCACGGCTACATCTTCTGTTTCCAACACGCGTTTAATTTCTGCTGCAATTTGTATGGTTAATCTTTCCTGAACCTGCGGACGCTGCGAATAGTATTGTACAATGCGGTTGAGTTTAGACAAGCCGATTACCTTTCCTTTACTGATATAGGCCACATGAGCCTTGCCGGTAATGGGAACAAAATGGTGCTCGCAATTGCTAAACACAGCAATATCTTTTTCTACGAGCATTTCGCTATATTGATAATGGTTTTCAAAAAGCGTGGCGACAGGTTTATTGGCTGGATTTAACCCGCTAAAAATTTCCTTTACATACATCTTCGCGATTCTGGAAGGCGTATCTTTCAGGCTATCATCAGTCAAATCAAGGCCAAGGATGTTGAGTATGCTGGTGAAATGATCTGAAATATGCGAAATCTTGGTTTCGTCATCCATTTCAAAAGCATCAGCTTTCAAGGGTGTTCTGTAAGGGTCAATGTTAATCACGTATTCTGCGATATTTTCTTCCGGCATATTTTGATAGTATATTTATAAACTAAGTTATCTAAATAAAGTTTATTAATATACTAAATTTGAGCATTTTTGTTTTAAATAATTTATTTGAAATTGTTGTGACAAGAAAATTTTGTTAAACAGTGTTCCTTATTGATCGTAAAATCTAGTAAATGAGTAGTTCATGAAAATGAAGTGGTCTTTTTCCATTTAAAATAGAAGTTAGTGGCGGATCTTATTTGTAATATTTAATCAAAGCATGCGTTTTCAATCAAGAGAAGCATGTTTTATTCTACTGCGTAGCTGCAGACTGTTGAATAATATGTGTTTTTATAGTAGTTGTTTATCCCTTATTTTATGAACAGTCAACAAGTTAGCCCTAAAACTTGGACGTCACCAATATGTCCAAAATGTAAAAACCCGGAAACCTACAGAGTTCCACGGAGTTTCTTGTTTAAGAAAATATTAACCATTGTGCCAATCAAAAGATATAAGTGTTACCGTTGCTTTAACCAATTCAACGTAATGACCTAGTTGAGGTGATGATATGGATTCAGCTGACTTGTCAGTGATCAGATAAGACGCCAGTTCGTGACGTCAATAGTTGATGCAAAAGATTAATGATGAGCTTATAAAAATATAGATTTAGCTATTGCTCATCCGTTGAAATAATTGTTTAGGAGTGTGCAAGTATTTCATCCTCTTCGCCCTTTTCCTCTTCTATGGCGATCGTTTTAAAAACCCAGAATTTCATCATCGGGTAATTGAAGCCATAAGAAACGACACTATCTACCAATAACCTGCCCAGGCGATAATCGAGATTGAAACTTCGCTGCAGCAGGTAAGTCCCTCCTGATTTTAGCGAAATACTTCCCAATACAACAGCAGCAAACTTAATAAACTGGTTTTTAGCAGAGGCGGTATATTCGCCGCCATCATTGAAAGCCCAAAATCTGTTCAGGCAAAAATTGACAATGCCACCCAAAGTTCCGGATAGGAGGATGGATATGGCAAAGTGGATGCCAAGAACTTCCGTGAAAAGAATCATCAAGCCATAGTCGGTTATACCCCCGGAAAAGGCAGATACCTGGGCTCTAAGGAAAATGCCTATAGATTTCTTCTTACTCATTATTCCTTTTCTTTGCGATCGCGGTCGTTTCCAAGTTCTAACAAAGCGTTCGTATCTTTCAGGTTGATAATTAATAAAATAATTGCGGTAGCAAAGGCAGAGTAGGTAATTGAATGTGGGATAAAAGCCTCCAGAATCAGAATCGTGGCAATAATTACCCGCAGTTCTGTTGGGCCAACCAAACCTGCATCAATTCGGTATACACCCAATATTTTGTACCGCAAAAGCGAAATAATCATAGACCAGCCGTAGAGCACAACAAAGAAGAAGCTTAAGATTCGGGTTGCCTCTGAGGCATAAAAATAATATCCCATTCCAATGAGGATAATGCTAAGCCAATCCATAATGATATCAAGTGCAAACCCATACCATTTTCTGGCGATTCCGCGAAAATAAGCGAGTCTGCCATCAAGAGAATCGCCGAACCAATTAATGAAAAGGCCTAAAATTCCGATCAACACATAAAAGCTGCTGAATTTTGCGGCAAGCAGAAAACCTGCGCAAACGATTATCGAACCAAACATGCCAACTCCTGTCATGATGTTCGGCGAAATAAAGCCTGGAATATGTTTTAATAAAAAGTGAATAAACTGTTGTTCCCCCGATCTTAATATGTTTGTACGTTTTCTGTCTGCAAAAATCTGTGCCCGCTCTGTAATTTTCTCTTTCATTTAATTTAGTTGCCTAACGCTAAAAGGCAAGTCAATATCACTGTTTCAGGTCTAAATAGCCTTCCGCTAATTTTTTTTGGTAATGACCTGACCATGGTAATTTGACGTTTTAGTTTGCCCGATCGCGCAAGATAACTCAAAAATAATATTATTAACATATCTTACTTCACTATTCCAGCAAAACGCTGATAAAACACGGTTGGACTATTCTCATTTTTTGGTGCATATTTTCCGGCGATTATTGGAATATAAATCACCCTTCTGCGACTTTCTTCTCCACGAAGAGAAGATTGTGCTACCCGGTGCCAAAGCCTTCCATCATGAACCGTTAAATCTCCTGCTTCCGGCAATATGGAAATCTCATTTTTATCCGGGCGGTTATCAATGAAATATTTTTTACGGAAAAGCATTTGATAAATACTTTGTTTGTGCGTTCCGGGAATAATTTTTAGCCCACCGTTTGCTTCTGTCTGTGTACTTAAATGCACGCCTACATTTAGCATTGGGTTCAGTTTGCCACCGTAAAAAATGTCTCTTAAACCATCAGTGTGCCAACCCATTTTGGTAAAGCCACTTTCCGGACCATTTACATAATGATTAAACACCATTCCATCTTTTTCCTCAATACCTAATCGGGATTCGTCTCCAGCAAGTGGCAAAAGGGCAGATAAGCGTGGATCCATCAGTAAGCCGCTTAATGTTTGATGGTGCTGATTGATAAAGGCGAAGCGCTGAACAATTTTTTCACCATCTATATCTTTTCCGTATTTGATTGGTACTCCATTAATTTTACGGATGTCAGCATCGATCCAGTTTTTTTGAACTTCTTTCGAAGCTTGGATAATCGACCCAACAGTTGGTTTAGTGATGAAGTTTTTGAAGTGAATAAATCCGTGAATATTGAAAAATTCAATCTGTTCCGCAGTGAGTTTTTCTGATAAGGTAAAGGTTGGATACGATGAAGCCATGGAAAGGAAATTAGTTGTAGAATTGAAGAATTGGTTGGGGAAGATTATGCGGAGCAACAACACATTCGCATTCGCGATGAGTTCAGTGCCATTGAAGAATAAAACATTTTTGTTTTATTATACATAATCTATAGATTTAGTAGTGTATGATACAAACTTAACATTTTTTTAATGTTAACAAGAACAATGTAACAATTTTTTTTCTAAATTATTTAGTGATCTTAAATATTTAGTTTTAAGCGTTGGTTAGAAAATTAAGAAAGATTGGATTTAGTGCGGTGAATATGGGCTATTCGTTTTCATTTGGGGCCAAAGTTCAGCCTCACTTCATACATTTTGTCTGGCTCGTGCAATTCCTTTAAGTTGTGGGATCAATTGAGACCTTAAATATTTACAGCTGTAAATTCTAACTGGCGAGTTGATTAACAGGAACTATAGCAGCTTATTCGTTAAAGGTTGCATTAACCTTCTAAGATTTGAAGGTTAATGCAAACCATATTAAGGCTGACCAGAACCTCCGGCAGCTCCATATATTTGTCCGGTTGAAAAACTGGCATCATTTGCAGCAAGTTGCACATAAATGGAAGCCAATTCTGCTGGCTGTCCAGGGCGGCCAAGCGGCGTATCCTTACCAAATTCTTTTAGTTTTTCTGGCGTAGATCCGCCTCCCATTTGTAAAGGTGTCCAAATCGGTCCAGGTGCCACACCGTTTACGCGTATTCCTTTAGGGCCGAGTTGCTTGGCCAAAGACTTTACAAAATTAGTAGTTGCGGCTTTAGTTTGGGCATAATCAAATAGGTCGGGTGATGGGTCTGTTGCCTGAACAGACGTTGTACCAATAATAGATGATCCCGGTTTCAAATAGGGAAGTGCGGCCTTGATGATCCAGAAAGGAGCATAAATATTGGTTTTAATGGTCCAATCGAATTGTTCGGTAGTGATATCTGCAATAGATGGGTTAGATTGTTGACGGGCCGCATTGCTGATGACGATATCTAAACCCCCGAGTTGTTTTGCTGCTTCGTCGACTAGCTTCTTGCAGAAATTCTCGTCCCTGAGGTCGCCTGGAATGGCGACAGCTTTTCTGCCTTCTTTTTTGAGTAAGGCTACAACTTCTCTTGCATCGGGTTCTTCCTGTGGTAGATAATTTATGGCCACATCGGCGCCTTCACGTGCATAAGCAATTGCCGCGGCTCTTCCCATTCCTGAATCTCCACCCGTAATTAATGCTTTTCTGCCCATTAATCTGCCCGATCCTTTATAACTCGTTTCTCCGTGGTCTGGCTTCGGATCCATTTTACTCGCTAGTGCTGGCCAGGGCTGATTTTGGTGAACAAATGGTGGCCTTGGATATTTTGTGGTAGGGTCTTGTAAATCTGCTGCAGCAAAGCCAATTCCTTCCGGTACTGCTGCGCTGCTTAAAATAGGGGAAGCTGCAACTGCAGCCATTGCTAAACTCAGGCCGCCCAAAGCCTTTCGTCTACTCATTTTATCATTTTCCATACTGATGTTTTTCTTAGGTACATTTTTATAACCAGCCCAAATTTTTTAAGTTTTAAAATTTTGAAAAACAGTGGGATACGTCAGAATTGGAATGGGAAGCATCATCAGACTATTTCTTAGCAATGTCGCTGATGATGCTTATCATGGATAGTTAGAAGCTCACAAATTTTACACCCAGGCTAACCCATCGGGATGGAAGGGGGATAGCACCGATTTCAAAGTATTGTGTGTCAAAAATGTTTTGTGCATCTACATAAACTGTAAATTTCTGTATAGACTGGCTGATTCTGAAATCGTTAATCCAATAAGATTTCCCTGCAATTCGCTGGTTATAACGAGTCGCCACTAACAGAGAAAAGTTAAGGTATTTGATGTCTATCGTATTGGTAACCTGATGTTTCAGAGATGCAAGTTGATATTTAGAAGCGATGCCAGGCTGCATGTCTCCAAATTTAGAATCGAGATAGGAATATGCCAGGTTGAGATTCATCTTAGCACGTTGGTTAATTTCTAAAGCATAATTTGTTCGGAAGTTAATGCCTTTCGTAATCATAGTCCCTAAATTATTAGCCTCAAATGGTTCTGTAGTTACCAATCTGGTATAGTCGATAAAATTGCTGATTCGCCTGTAAAAGAAATTCGAATTGAATGTAAAGTTGCTTTTCAAATACTTGAACCCAATTTCGCTTTGAAACGCATTTTCTGGCGTAACGTTGGGGTTACCGATGTTTCCGGGGCGCTGGTTAAGGTATAGATCTGTGAAGGAGGGAAGTCTTTGACTTGTACCGATACTGCCGATAAACTTAAAGGCATCCGTCAAGGCGTAGCTGGCATCAAGACCGGGATAAACCTGCCATTTATACGAAGAGTTGTAGTTAACGTAGGTACCTAAATTCACGTTGAGTTTTTCCGTAAGAAAGGTTCTGTATTGTGCATAAATTCCAACATTTTCGCGTTGGTGTTTGCCAATATTAGAGGAGTTGATGGCATCGCTTCTGATCTCCGCGCCCAAGCCAAGTTCACCTGTCTTGGTTTTATAAGAACTGCTCACCTCGGCTGCGAATGCATTGGTAGAATGCTTGCTTATGCCTGCATTTGGATTGGTATTTCCAAAATAGCGGTAATCATCAAAATTATACCGATAACTTAATCGTGGCATTAACGTCCATTTCTCAGAAAGCAAATGCTTTGACTGAATCGAAGCCAATGTGGTTTGTACTGCTTCTGTAGAATTTCGATCTCCGGGTGCGGCGTAGAATCCATTGGCACCAAATTCGTTTTTGGTGTAGCCAAAAGATGTCATGATTTCATTTGCACTATCAATCTGAACGCTTCCCTGGTAGAGGATTTTAACGTTTTCAAACTGAGTGTTAAAACGGTAGCCATTACTTTTATCGCGAGAGCCGAAAATAGAATGCTGGTGTTTTTTCTTACTTAATACTGCACCGGCCTGAATCCCGGCACCATAAAATGTTTTACCATTGCCTTCTTCATTTTTCTTAAAGTTCGAGCCTGCGTAAGAATCAATCAGAAAACCTGATTTTGTTGGTTTTTTGGTAATGATATTAATTGCACCGGTTAGGCTATTGATGCCATAAATCCTGGCAGCTGGTCCGCGAACAATTTCAATACGTTCAATTGCTTCTACCGGAATTGGCAAATTGAGCATATTGTGGGCAGTTTGCGTATCAATAATTTTAATTCCGTTTAAAAGCAGCACCGTTTGTTCAAAACTTCCGCCATCAATGCTAATATCTGCCTGACTGCCGAATGGGCCTCTTTGGCGAAGATCTACGCCATTTGCATATTGCAAAAGTTCCTGGATGGTACGCCCGGGTAGTTTGGCAATCATCGCCTGATCGATGATGTATACATTTCTGTTTTGCTTGGAAATAGGGGTATTGAAACCGTTCTCATTAATGATAACATCTTTAAACGTAATTACGGTGTCTTGCTTTTGCTGCGCAAATACATTAGCACACCAAAGCATTGGTATAGCCAGGTAGATTTTCTTCATTCCTTATAAATTTCAGCAAAAGTAGTACCTTGCCGTACCACTAAGGTATACCAGTTTAAAGATAATGGATAGTCCGGTTCAAATTCCTTTTAAAAGTTTTATACAACTCAAGGCAGATGATGCCACGCCGATTTATTTGCAGATCATTTTTGCGTTCATCAAGGCCATTCAGTTGGGGCTGCTTCCAGAAGGCACAAAACTTCCGGGTACACGCATTTTGTGCAAGTTACTGGCGATCAACAGAAATACGCTGATTAAAGCCTTCGAGGATCTTGAATTGCAGGGCTTCATCGAAATCAGACCTAATCAAGGCACGTTTATTTTATCAGATCAGAAGCAACAAAAACCCAAAACCGGCATTTCAAAGATAGATAAAACCACTACCAATGGTTTTACTTTTAAGCATTCTTCGGTTTTGGAAAGTCCACTGGAGATGAGCAATTTACCCTTACAATTTAATGACGGTTTACCAGATTTAAGGTTGATGCACACCGATATCCTAGCACGGCTATATGTAGCTAAGCTGAAGCGTCAAAAGATCAGACAGCCTTGGGAGCAGATTCAATCAGAATCGCATCAGCAATTCAAAAAGCAGTTCTTCAACTACCTGAATTTAACCAGAGGCTTACGGATTTCAGCTGCTAACTTACTGACCACAACGAGTCATGAAATAAGTCTCTACCTTGTTGCAAAACTTTTAATTGCTGAAGGAGATGCAGTGGTAATTGGTTCGCCCGGTTATTATTTATCGAATATGACGTTAACAGATAGCGGCGCGAAGATTGTACCTATTCCTGTCGATGAGGAAGGGCTTAATTTGGCTGCGCTAAAAAAGGTTTGCGAAACCCAACCGGTCAGGATGGTTTACCTCACTTCCATCTATCATTATCCTACTGCTGTTTATCTAAGTGCCAAGCGGCGAATGGAGTTGCTGGAACTGGCCAGTCACTTCGGTTTTGTAATTGTTGAAGATGATTATGATTTTGACTTTCACTTAGATAATAATGCTATTTTACCCTTGGCTGCAATCGACGCCGATGAGCGGGTTGTTTATATCGGCTCTTTCGCAAGGTCTTTACCTGCTGGTTTTGGTTATGGTTTTGTAGTGGCTCCCGCACCTTTTATAAAGGAGCTCGAAAAGCATCGGGCAATTCTTGAGCCTGGTTTTGACGTCATCAAGGAGCAAGTTTTAACCGACTGGATTCAGGATGGCGAAGTTCACCGTCTTTCGAAGAAAAACAAGATGGCTTACAAAGTTCGGCGTGATCATTTTGTAGAATTGTTGGCGGAAAAGTTAGCAGGGCGGATCCGGTTTAAGGTTCCTGCAAGAGGATTAGCAATTTGGGTGGAATGGCTTGATTCATTTAATTTGATCAGGTTGCAAAAGAAATGTGCTGAAAATGGATTGTTTTTGCCGAAAACTTTATTGTATCAAAGTAAAAGTCTTACGGCTACCAGGTTGGGATTTGGGGGATTGAATGAAGATGAAATGGAGAAGGCGGTTTCTGTTTTAGTGAAGTCGCTTGATGCTGTAATATAGGATTAGCGTTAGTTTTTGCAGTTTATGATTATTGATTTGTTACGCTGCGCTGGCTTGCCTCGGCTGGCCGCCGAAGGGCTATCTTCTTTTTCTTGGCAAAAAGAAGCAAACCGAGCTTTTCTGCGAGCTCATGAATGCCGATAAAAACATAAATAACTTATGAATAAACCCAAGGCTTGGAACTGATGTAGGATAAAATCGTTAAAGCTTTGTTTCGGCAGCACAAGCACCCGATGAAGAATCGGGAGAGGACGCGCTGCCTCGGGTAGTAGTAGTTTGAAAGATTGTGATCGAAGCTTTAAACGTTTTCTCCTTCCATCATTTCCTAGGCCGGATAGCAGGGTGGTAATAGCGGAAAGGTAATAGCAGGTTTGGCATTATTGCAAACGCTATTAATCGCGATCGCCATATCAAGGTCTCGTCATTGCGAGGCACGAAGCAATCTCTGTTTCCGAGTTATTACAGACCGTTTGTTTAATATACTAGCCGTGAGAAATCTTTACTACCCGTCCTTTCCTATTCAGGGGAAAGGTACCGCCAGGCGGATAGGGGTTTTTCCACTCCGCTGGCTTGCCTCGGCTGGCCGCCGAAGGGCTTCTTCTTTATTCTTGATAATAAAGAAGCAAACAATCAAGGCTTGGAACTGATGTCGGATAAAAGCGTTAAAGCTTTGTTTCGGCAGCACAAGCACCCGATGAAGAATCGGGAGAGGAGGCGCTGCCTTGGTTTGTACTAGGTTGAAAGATTGTGGTTAAAGC